>Ga0316209_1000314_pt1 | contig 94828 bp, 97 predicted proteins | sample 6monopyrite_MG_FD_204945 | JGI IMG/M metagenome (GOLD analysis project Ga0316209, IMG submission 204945) | Microbial mat bacterial communities from mineral coupon in-situ incubated in ocean water Damariscotta River, Maine, United States -... | ecosystem: Environmental > Aquatic > Marine >... | reverse complement strand
ACTGTATCTCCAGCATTAAAACTCATTATTTAGACCTTAATTTAAATTTACCGATTTACTTTCATAAATAGGTATATTCAAACTTCCAGATAATGTGGCTGTTTTGAATATAACGGGCGCGCGGGTGTTTAAACCAGCGCCCCCGTTGTCTCTGACGCTACACAACCGAGACAACGTTTGTCATGAGCGATAATTTTCCGTAAGGAAAATTATTAGCTCCTAGTATTTGTTAGCATTTAGGCACAGTTAATTTTATAGTCCAAAAAAAGACTTTCAATAGGTATGTGTAGTTGATTATGCAAATTTCTTATCATCTCTATAGTTAGTTTTCTTTTTCTATTTAGTATCTCATAAACTCTAGATTTACTACCAACAATAGAAACTAAATCTTTTTGCTTTAATCCTTCTTGGTAATTTTGCTCATTTTTAATAGGTTTTATATTCATTTCACAACTCCTTTATATTTACTTTGTCATATTGTTTATGTGTTCCAATAAACTTAACAAATACTATCTTTGCATGATAGTTTATTTTTACTATCAATCTGTATTTATTTCCTGAAATATTAAAGACAACTTTTTCATCACCAAGCATACTAGCACTAGAATACATATCTTTAATTTCATTTGGATTATTCCAATCCAACTTTAAAACTTCTCTATGCCAAGCTTCTAAAGCATTTTTATTGTCTATATAGTTCGGTGTCTCATAAAAATCTTTAAGTATTTTCTTTGATACTATGCGCATACTTGCAGTACATCTAAGTTCCCATTAGTAGAACTTTAAATTAATAAAATAAAATTATATTGTATGTTAACGTTTTAAATGAGCTAAAACTACATCTCAGTGAATGAATCTAAACTTCTCACAACTCTGCTAATCAATGATTTTGATACATTTATATAAGATGCTATACTTGCTTGCGAATGTCCGTCTAAATATGTATAAATATTATAAAATATTCTTCAAATTGTTTTTCTTGCTTTGTTTTTAGATACAAAGCTTTGTTATATATTTTGTATTTTAAGTCTCAAAAGTAGAGTTTCTCTCACATGGGTGTAACTTTTTTGCCATGTGTTATTGTAGTAAATAATAGGTATTGTATCTCTGGATTTTAAGATGGTGTTCTAATGTAAAATGCTCGGTAATAGCACGATTAGCTAATGCTTGAGCTATATAACTCTTCCCAGTTCCCATTTTATCAGTAATTATTTAGTAAGCATATTTTAAATTACCCAACCCTTACGCTTAACCAGTTTTGAGTACCATATTAAAAATGCTGCAATTAGTAACGACATCAAGCTGCCAACCCAAATGTCTACAGAACTGCTTACCTGAAATGTATGAATATTTGTAATTAACGCACCAAGGAACGACACAACGAACAAATAATATGCAATCGATTTTTTTAACAAAAGAAGAAGTTCTGCAAGCACACCGCCGAACACGGCAACGGCAAAAGCGATAGTTGCCCATAGTGGGCGACTTGCTATTAGAGATTGTGCTGCCTCAGGATAATTAGCTACCATTTCCAGATTGCTTTGCATAATAAAGTTAATGCTTCCCATAACATTCCAGATTAAGGCAACAATACAAATTACCCAAAAGCTCCAATGTGGCTTTATTTGAATTTCACTCATTTACACTCCAGATATTTTAATATTGTTAACTTTTAGGTAACGCCTCAAATTCCTTACGTTTAGACTCGAACCATTTTTGCATTTCTTCTGGCTCTTTCATAAGTTCTTGCATTTTACTCATAGCATTCAGATGTGCTTCATCTTGTTTTTGGAACATTTCCATTCCATGTTGTTTACTCATTTCAGCCATCTCTTCAAATGTCTCAGCGTAAAATTCTTTCTCACATGCTCCACCAAGTTGATTACAGATCATAGTTTTCATGAAATTCTCCATTGGTTATTTTTTGTAACATAACTATTTATTCAACGAACATTATACATAACTTTATATCTTATTGGATAATAATAGTACATAATAAATGTGTGTTTAATTTTAATATTATTGCAAATTGTCATATTTTTGAGTAATTTATTTGAATATTGTTAGGATTGTTAATAAAGCTTTCTTAGTTTAATACTTTTTAGCTCATTATTTAAACAATGTGTTCGTTTTGTTCATTTAATTTTAGGAGGATATTATGGGTGTTAAGAAAAAATTACTTGATTTAGTTCGTGAAAAAATTCGTTTTAAACATTATAGTATTTCAACTGAAAGGACATATGTATTTTGGGTAAAGCATTATATTTTATTTCATAACAAAAAACATCCAATAGAAATGGCTAAGAGTGAAATTGAAGAGTTTTTAACAAATTTGGCAATTGAGAAAAAAGTTTCCTCTACTACTCAAAATCAAGCTTTTAGCGCAATATTATTTTTGTACAAAGAGGTTTTAAGTGTTGATATGAGTGCTTGAAATATACATGCCTAATGCACTAGAAAAAAAGTATCTAAATGCAAAATTTGAAACCAAATGGCAGTTTTTATTTTCTATGAATAATATTTCAAAAGATCCACGAAATGTTGTATCTAAAATTAATGAGGCTAAGATTATTAGCCCTTTAGATATGTAGGGTAAATAATGTTACTAGGAAAGTGTCCATATTGTGTTGATGGAAATATTGAAGTTAGAGACAAAGAGGTTAATGGTAAAAAAGTCAAACTTTTCGCTTGTTCAAACGCTAATTGGGCAAGTGAAGATGGAGAGATGTTTGAACTTAGAAAAGATGCTACTTGTGACTTTAGAATCTGGCAGAACTCACTTTCACGTTATGGTAAGTGGCTAACTTACCAAGAAGTTAGAGAACTGCTTGCAAAGGAGAGTATTGAAGTTGAACTCTTAAGTAAAAAATATGGTAAAAAGCTTTATTACAATAAACATATTGAATTAGATAAAGAGTATGGAGTTAGCATTGTTTGGTAATGTAGATAAAGAACTATTTCAAAGTATCTAAGATAACTTTTATGAGAATTTCAGGGTCTGTAATTTGAGGAAAATGACCGCTTTTTTTGCAAAAGTACTGTTTTGAATATTTTGATAAATCAAGTAATTTTTTCTGAAAACTCTGATGAATGTCAAATAGCTCTTTTGGAATAAATGGCATTTTTTTGCTACCAGAAACTACTGCTATGGGTATATTTGGAAAAGAAGCTGAACTATCTAATTGATATAATGTCTCTTGAATACATTCATCTTCAGAGTATTTAAACTTATCAAATAATTTTTCAATACTTTTAACTCCTTCGTTAATAGAATGTAACATGAAAGGTAGTTTAAACTCTTTTTGTTTAACTATTTCTAGTGGATGTGGAGCATCTACAAAAATAATACCTGATACATATTCTGGATAAGTACGTGCAAATAAATTTGCATAAATACCTCCTAATGAGTGAGCGATCAATAGATAAGGAGGTTTAATCTCTAATTTTAATAAAAGTTCAATAAGCTCGTTAACTATAACCATACCACTTTGGTTAATTGTTGCTTTAGATGATTTACCAACACCATGTCTATTAAAAAGAAATATTTTAAAATCTCTACTTATCTCTTTATAGATTCTATCCCAACTATTAAAATTCATTCTAAAACCATTAATAAAAACTACATTAGAGTTACCATCTCCAAGTAAACTATATTCTAACTGATTAATATTAATTTGTTGCAAAAAAAATCTTTCTAGGACATTAAGTAGAATACTATATAGTTTTATGTCCTGTATATAACTTATCTAGCAGTGCAGAGACAAACTCTTTTGGACTAAACTCTACTAAATCCTCAGCTCTCTCACCAACTCCAATGTATGCAATTGGAAGTTGTAGCTCATTTGCTATACTAAAAAGCGCCCCACCCTTTGCTGTACCATCTAGTTTTGTAATTATTATGCCATCTATTCCAATCATCTCATTAAATGCAGCAGCTTGATTTATTGCAGATGTCCCTTGTGTACCATCTAATATTAAAAGTTTTTGATGAGGAGCGCCACTCATTGCTTTTTCACAAACTCTTACAATCTTTTTAAGCTCATTTCCTAAATTTACCTGAGTATGTAGACGTCCAGCGGTATCTATAATTACATTTTGAGCATTTTTAGCTTTTGCACTCTCAATTGCGTCATACGCTACAGCAGATGGATCATGTCCTTGCTTAGAAGCTACAATGCTTACATCAATCTTTTTTGCCCAGCGAGTTAATTGCTCAATTGCCGCAGCTCTAAAAGTATCAGAAGCGCCTAAGACAACAGTTTGTCCTTTTTTCTTATACCTTTGTGCTAATTTTGCAATTGTTGTAGTCTTTCCAGCACCATTTACACCTATTATTAGTTGAACAAAAGTTTTATGAGGAGGATCTAATTCAATAGTAATATCTGGAAAACATTTAAGAAGATGAGGCTCTAACATCTCACGAGAAACTTCACCTGGAAGTTCAGACAAAATCTCTTCAACTAACTCATAATTAACATCTGATTCAATTAAAATATCTTCAAGAAGCTCTTTATTAATATTATCAATGACATCTAAAAGTAGCGCATCATCTAATCTTTTGACCGCGTCAACGGTCTTTTTTAGAAAATCAAATATTGCCATTTTATAGCTTTAATGCGTCGTTAATATCACTTTCAATCATCTCTTCTGGAATTGCTCCAATGTAGTGTGTATAGTATTTTCCATTTTTATACATTGCCATTAAAGGAATCGGAAAAGATCTTGGAAGGTTAATGTTTTTTGCAACAGCAGATGAAAGTTCCATATTATCTTCTGCATTACTTATCGCATAATCTGCACCATATTTATCTACAAATTTTTGTACATAATCATTTTGCTTACCACTCTCAAGAAGAACTCCTAAAACCAATACTTTATCTCCAAACTTCTTTTGTAAAGATGCAAGGTGTGGAGCTGTTGCTTTACATGGTGGACACCAAGTAGCAAAAAAGTCTAATATGACAACTTTATCCTCATAACCACCTATAGTAAAACCTGTCTTATTTGCGGTTACTTCGTAATTTTTGCCGCTAAGGTCTTTTAAGTTATAGACTGAAGGTTTTGCTAGAAGCGTTGCGCTAGTTACTCTTGTTTTTTTATCGTCACACCCTGAAAATATAAGTGCTAATGCCATCAAGAAAAGTGAAAGTTTTAATTTCATAGTTATCTGCCTTTGATACAATATTAAGAGTGCTATTATACTTTAAAAGGTTAATAAATGGATAAATTAGAGTTTCGTATGTTTTGTATAGATAAATTAAAAAAAATATCTCAAAAAAATAAAATAGGTATAAATCATAATATAACCCACTCTATACAGAAACTTTTGCTAAAGTTAAAACCTAAGAGTGTTCTTGCATATATTGACATGCCTCATGAACCAAATATTAGAAAACTTTTTCCTTTCATTCGCGCGCGATCAGAACTTTTTATACCGTTTATGGCTGGGGAAAGTTTCAAGATGGTAAAATACAGACTTCCTCTTCGAAGTGCTAAATTTGGCATATATGAAGCGGCAAATTCACATCGTAAAATGAATAGAGTAGATATAATGATAGTCCCTGTTGTAGGGGTAGACAAGGACTTTAAGCGCATAGGGTTTGGAAAAGGGATGTATGATAGATTTCATGCAAAACTCACTAATAAACCAATAATAATTTTCGTACAAACCTGCGCATGTGTAACTAAAAAAAGTATAACGGATATTTATGATATTAAAGCTGACTATTTTGTGACCTCAGAAAAATGTGTGTTGGCGTCAAGGCTAGGAAATGTTAATAGAAGTACTATTAGGAGGCGGTATAGCAACCGTTAGCGGAATTGCAGGCTTTTTAATTTCAAAAAAAATTACAGCCTCTAACTTTGGAGTGTACACAGATCAAGCAAGAGCAAAAGCTGGTGCAATTGAGCATGAGGCTGAACTTGTTCTTAAAAAAGCTAGAGTTGAAGCTCAAGAACTTGAAAGTGAGCTAATCTCTGTCCATGAAAGTAACAGTAAAACCTTGCAAAAAGAGTTTATCAAAAAAGAGCAAGTCTTAAAAGATTTAGAAAAGCAACTTATAACTCAAAAAAACAATAATGACAACATTAAAAATAGAATTGAGAAAGAAGAGGCAGAAGTTAAACGGCGCAAGGCTAGTTACGAAGATAGAATAGATGAAATGACAAGGGTACTTGAGACTGGTGCGGGTATGACTCGTGATGAAGCTAAGCAACAACTAATGCTAAAAATCGAAGAGCAGAGCCGTACAGAAATTGCACATATTGTTAGAAAATATGAAAATGAAGCAAAAGCGCAAGCGCAAAAAAAGGCAAACTTTATTATTGCTCAGGCTACAACACGTTTTGCATCTGAATTTGCACAAGAACGTCTTGTAAATGTTGTTAATCTGCCAGATGATGAGCTTAAGGGGAGAATAATAGGTAGAGAGGGACGTAATATTAAAATCCTTGAAAACCTTCTTGGTGTTGATATAATCATAGATGATACTCCAAATGCTATAGTCCTTAGTAGCTTTAACCTCTACAGGCGCGCTGTTGCTACAAAAACTATTGAACTTTTAGTTGAAGATGGACGTATTCAACCAGCAAGAATTGAAGATATTTATGAAAAAGTGACTCAAGAGTTCGAAGATATTACACAGCAAGAGGGTGAAGATATTATCCATGAACTTGGAATATCTGTTATGAACCCTGAACTCACACACCTAATTGGTAGACTGCGTTACCGTGCTAGTTTTGGTCAAAATGCTCTAGCTCATTCACTTGAAGTTGCTCACTTAGCTGGCATTATGGCGGCTGAGATGGGTGGAGATCCAGTATTAGCAAAACGTGCTGGGATTTTACACGATATTGGAAAAGCTCTAACGCATGAACATGTTGGATCTCACGTTGATTTAGGTGCAGAAGTTTGTACACGTGCTAATGAAAGTGATGTTGTTATAAATGCAATTTATGCGCATCATGGTCTACAAGAGGCAAAAACTGTTGAATGTGCTGCAGTATGTACAGCTGACGCTCTTTCTGCCGCGCGTCCAGGTGCGCGTAGAGAAGTTTTAGAGAGTTTCATTAAAAGAGTTAAAGAGATTGAAGAGATAGCTTCATCTAGATCTGGTGTCAAACAAGCTTATGCTATTAATGCAGGTCGCGAACTTCGTGTAACTGTAAATGCTACACTTGTTAATGATGATGAGTCTGTTCTTTTATCTCGTGAGATTGCTCAGGACATTGAAAAGAATGTTCAATATCCAGGTGACATTAAAGTCACAGTCATTAGAGAGACCCGCGCAGTAGAGTTCGCACACTAATTAAATATGAATTTAGATGTTATAAGAGATGAGCGTAAAAAATGGATGAGCTGGAAAAATACAGCCCCTATTTTTAAATTAATCTCAGAACTTGAAAATATTGATAATACTTTAGAAATTAATGACACAATAAGTCTAAAAGCAGATATTAATCAAAGTTTATCTAAGAAAATCAAAGAGATTGCACTAGGACTTCGTCCATGGAGAAAAGGTCCATTTAATATTTTTGATCTTTTTATTGATTCAGAGTGGAAAAGTAATATTAAATATAATTTACTTGAACCATACTTTAGTTTAGAGAATAAAACAGTTGCTGATGTTGGATGCAATAACGGTTACTATATGTTTAGAATGTTAGAACAAAAACCAAAAAAAATAGTAGGTTTTGATCCATCTGCAACTTATAAACTGCAATTTGATTTTATTAACCATTTTGCAAAAACAGATATAGAGTATGAACTCTTAGGCGTAGAGCATCTTGAATTTTATGAGCATAAATTTGACACAATCTTTTGTCTAGGAGTACTATACCACCGCACTGATCCAATATCAATGATAAAGTCACTTAAAAAATCTATAAACAAAGATGGTGAAGTAATTTTAGATACCTTTATTATAGATGGCGATGAGAGTATCGCTTTATGTCCGGAAAAATCATACTCAAAGATTCCTAATGTACATTTTGTTCCAACTGTTCAAGCTCTTAAAAACTGGTCACATAAAGCTGGATTTTCACAATTTGAAGTCTTAACCTACTCAACTACCTCTAGTGATGAGCAACGAAAAACAGATTGGATTGAGGGACAAAGTTTAGAAGATTTTTTAGATCCTGAAGACTCAACAAAAACTATTGAGGGTTACCCTGCCCCTAAACGTGTATATGTTCGCTTAAAAATTTAATGCGTGTTCTTTTTGTTTGTACAATTTTACTACAATTTGCAAATTCAAGTGAATTTATAGAAGCAATTTATAAATTTGCATACACTAATACAACTCTTGCTTTTACTTATGAAAATACCCATTTTAGATGTAATGTAGCTGGCATTAAAACTGTATCTAACGCTATTTCAGATCCAAAAATAGATAGCCAATGTCTTTTCGAACTCCTCTCCTTTCAGCGTGAAATTCCTATGCAAAAGTATAGTGCAAAAACACTTCTACATAATTACATAACGTATCATGTAGAGCCTATTGGTAAGACATCTTGTAAAGTTTTACTAAATGCTGGTAAAAGTTATGCTCAAAAGTTGCTAGAATTAGGTTATGCAAGAGTTGATATAAAACAGAAATTAGATCCCTTTTATTTAAAAGCATTAAAGAGATCAGAAGTATTTGCGAAAACCAAAGAGGTTGGAATTTGGAAAAAGAAGAAATGGCAAACATGTCTGAAGTAGATGATAGATTCGCTAAACTAAAACACTCTATATTCATGGGTTTGATTGCAACTATTGCAGCAATTGCTTTTAATTTTTCTTTTAAAATATTTGTAGCTAATAAAATTCCTAAACATGAACTAGCGCTTTTTTTTACTTCTGTTGACGTTTTTTCTCTTGTTTTAATGATTCTAATTGGCTTTAGGTCTTCAATGGTTGTAAGTTTTGCTAGAACTAAAGAGGATGAAAAAATAATAAATATCTTTCGTTTTGCTATTGTAATTTTAATTTTAATAGCATGGACTTTTGTGCTTCCATATTTAAAACATAAGATGGGTGTAACAATTCACTACTGGTACTTAGTTGCTATGATTCTTTCTATGTCAACGGTTGCTTATATGAATAATCAGATTGCAATGTATAGACATTACAGCACTATTAATAAGGTCACATTCATTGAACCAATATTAATGTGGGTTTGGTTTTTAATAGCTTGGTATATTGCTGGTACACGTGGAATGCAACCTCTTTTTATAGCAACTGTAATGTCCTCAATTGGTTTAACAATGTTTATTTACCTAAAAAAATTCCGTATTATAAAAGAGCCAAAGTTCAAACTTGTAAAACTAGATAAACCGATGAAAGAGTTTGTCAAAAACTCTATTATCTCATCTATTGAGTTTGGTTCTGGAATGATTCTTATCTATCTTGCTGTAATGTTAATGCTTCACTACTTTGGACTTAACTCACTAGGTGATTTTCAAGTTGTAGCAAAACCTATTTTTACATATATGATTATGCTTTTTGTTTTTCCTATTTTTCGCTTTATTCTACCAGAACTTTCATTTTTGATTGCACAAAAAAGATTTTCAGAAGTGTTAAGAATAAAGCATTGGGTATATAAAATTTCAATCTCTGTAAGCATATTTTTTATAATATTTTTTGTACTATTTGCAGATAAATTGGTAGGTTTTTTATTTCCACACGAGTATGCACAATCTTATCTTTTGCTAACTCACCTATCATTCTTTTTCATATTTGTAATGCTAAATGCATTTCATATAGCGCTTATTAAAGCTAGTGGCGCATTCATGACAGCCCTTCTTATTAGACTATTTGGAATAGCTGCCTTTATATTAATTTTTTATGCTACATTAGAGTACAGATACAATGTTGTAGCTGTGATTTTAGCTCTTGTTTGGGGCTACACTGCAATGTTTACAGTCTCTTTTTTTGTTCAACGGAATATATTAAAAAAACTACTTAGTGGTCAATAACATCGCGTTCAGGTTTTCCAATAAAATAACCCTGTGAGTAGTCAATTCCTAGTTTTTTAACATTCTCAAATACACCATCTGAGCAAACATACTCAGCAACAACTAGATAATTCTTCTGCTTTGCAAAATCTGTCACTGTTTTACAAATTGCATACATATCTTTATTTGTCTCTATATCTTTAATAAGAGAACCATCTAATTTAATAAAATCAGGAGATAGTTTTAAAAGATACTCAAAATTAGAATAACCAGTCCCAAAATCATCAATAGAAATTTTGGCATTACACTCTTTAACTTTATCTATAAATAGACTAACCTCTTCAAAACTTGTAATTCCAGCTGATTCAACAATCTCTATAACAACACTGTTTTTTCTATTTTTAAATTTTAACAACTCAGCTAATACTACTTCTCTTGTCTCTTGATCTAATATATCATCAACTGTAATATTAATTGAAATATCATAATCTAAATCTTTAAAGTAGTGTAAAACCCTCTTCACCATAAGCTTAGTTATTTCAAAATATAGAGGTGTCTGTTGAGCTATATCTAAAAAATCTACAGGAGAGATAATTTGTTCATCTTCATCTATTAATCTAACTAGTGCTTCATACTTAACTATTTTACCACTACTATTATCCATTATTGGTTGATAAAATGCAACTACTCTATCCTCATCTAAAGCTTTCCTAACCTTTGTTGTCCACAATAAATTATTTTTATACTCTTTAGATATTTTAATTTCATCACTAAATAGTACCACTCTTTGTCTACTGCTTTTTGCTACTTTTAGTGCAGCATCTGCATTATTGAAAGTTCTATCATTATATGAAATTCCACAAGTTACTCCAATTTGGATTTCATTATTTTTGACTCGAAAAGAGTTTTCGCTAAGACTCTCTAAAATCAACTCAATTTTTTTAATTTCACGTTCGAGGCGATGTGGTGTGACCTCTTTAGCAAAAGCAAACTCATCTCCACCTAATCGATATAAAGAGGTCTCATTTGGATAACAAAATTCAAAAAGCTCTTTACTAAATGAGATAAGAACTTCATTACCAATACTTTCTCCATAAAAATTATTTATCTGCTTAAAGCCATTTATATTTATAATTGCCAATAAAATGTCTGTTTTAGATTCTAAATCAAGCAATAACTTATGTCTATTTCCAAGATGGGTTAATGAATCTGTTAAAAACATATTTTTCATCTCTTGTTTACTCTCAACAAGGCGTGTAATATCATCTCTAAAAGCTATAAATTCTGTTATTTCACCTTTAATATTTAAAATTGGAACAACAGTCATCCTTGCATAAAAACAGGTTTCATCTTTACGAAGATTACGAATAACCCCTTTCCAAATATCTTTTCTTAATATTGTTGCCCACATATCTTTAAATGTTGTTTTAAGAGTTTGAGGATGGCGTAAAATGTTATGAGGTTTGCCAATTAACTCATCTTTTGTGTAACCAGTATATTCACAAAAAGCATCATTTACGTAGGTGATTTTTCCATTAATATCCCCTTTTGAGAGAATACTCCCACTCTCTAATGCTCTACTATACTCATTTACAATTTTTTGAGTCTCTTCAATAGTCTGCTCTTTTTTTAATATATTCAGGAGATTTGCAATTTTAATGTTGAAAACCTCTTTTACAAGAGGTTTTGTAAATGTATCATGCGCTCCACTTTTTAAGAATAGAATTTTAAGTGCCTCATCACTGCTTGCATACACTCCTAAAATTATAGAGCGCTGTTTTGGAATCTGCTTTATCTTTTGAATTAGCTCTACACCATTTTTACCAGGCATCTGATAATCAATTGTGATTAAATCAAAATAGACCTCATCATTTATAGCTTGTAATGCACTTTGTGCATCTTCTGCTTCGAAAACCTCAAATTTTAACTGTTCGAGATGCTGTTTAATTTGCATACGTGCCAATTTACTGTCATCTACTATTAAAGCTCTTTTATCTTTGTACAGAGTCAAATTTTCTGCCATGTATACAGCTGTTCTAATATCCTCTAAAGAGTTCTTAACTATATAGTCTATAACTGGTTTTTTTGCAATATCAATTTGAAGATTTTTATCGTAAGTTCCAGTTAAAATAATGCTAGGTATATTAAACTTTAGTGCATAATCAACAACTTCACCTCTATTAGAATCTCGAAGCTCTAAATCTAGTATGGCAACAAAAAAACCCTCTTCATCAATTAGCTGCTTTGCATCTTTAAAGTTTGTAGCTATAAACACCTCAAAAAGGTTATTATTAGCTAACTCATCTTGCAGAGTTTTAATAATTGTTTTACTATCATCAACTAATAAAATCTTTTCTTTCTTCATCTTATACCAATTATAATATTTTTGTATATTCTATCATATACTCACTTTTAAAGAAATAAGCAAAAATTAGTCCCAATATCTAATTCTGATTTAATATCTATTTTAATTTTGTACTCATCACAAATCCTTTTAACAATATCTAAACCTATACCAAAACCACCGACACTATTATTAGCCCTTACATAACGATTAAATATATTTTTCTGCTCTTTTAGCTCTATACCTATACCATTATCATTAATGCAAAGTTTTGAATTCTTAAGTAAAATATTTACAGTTCCATAAGGTTTATTATATTTAATAGCATTTGCAAGAATATTGTTTATAAGCGCACTTGCTAATCTTTCATCAATAATAAAATATGATGATTCTAACTGACTTTTTAAGATAATTTTTTTACTTTGTGCAATTGGTTCAAAAAAATCAAGTGACTGCTCAATTACACTCTTAAAGTCTATCTCTTCATTAATGCGTTCACTACTGCTTTGAAGTGTACTAAAACTAAGTCCTTCATATATTTGATACAGAGTTTTAGTAGATGCTTCTATCCTTCTAATTGATTTTTCATCTACATTTTTTTTCAAAGAATTGACACTTAAAAGTAGAGCTGTAATTGGAGTATTTAACTCATGAGTACTATTTTTTATAAATCTATCTAACTCTTCAATTTTTTCTCTAACTGGTGCTAAAAATAGACGCGCTAAAAAATAAGCAAAAATGGTAAGCAATGGAAATAAAATAGCAATTACTGTTAAAATTTTATTCAACGGTGCATCAGCAGTTTGAGCATTTTTTTCTTCAATTACAATATACTCAACATCTAGGTGGTTCTGCGCTCCTTTATCAACATAAAAAAGTCGACCATCCGCATATGAACCAAATTCAATTTTTGGAATCTCATTTTTTCTCAGTTTTCCATCAATAAGAGCATTTTCACTTGAGAATAAAGCAATATTAAACTCATCATTAGGTCTTACAAAATAACAACATTTTTTTGCCTGCATATGAGTTTGAATAATCTCTGAAGCAATAGAAGATGATAAATGTGCCATCTTAAGACGCTGCATTTGAGTAATTGAACTTATCTCATTTTGATAATATAGTGACGCAGTAATTGTAATAAGCGTTAAAATAGATAAAACATAAATTAGTAAAAATCTCCAAAGAGCCAGCCTTTCATAACTACTCAAAACGATAACCTTGATTTCTAACTGTTACAATTCTATCTTTACCGATAACTTTTCTAATCTCTTTTATGTAAGTCCTAATTGTCGCAGAATCTGGTATATTTTCATAATTCCACAAATTATAAGTTAGTTCATCAAATGAGACTACTCTGCTCTTTTGTTTTAATAGATAGTCCAAAATCTCTTTTTGTTTAACACTAAGCTTGTAACTATTTCCATTAAGTTCTACCCTATTCTCAGAGCTAAAAAATTTAATATCTTCATCAATATCTATACACTGCGTTAGCTCAATATTGTACCTACGCCTTATGTTATCAATTCTAGCATCAAGTTCTGTAAGCTCAAAAGGTTTACGAATGTAATCATCAGCACCAATGTCAAAAGCATGCTGTAAATCTTTAGAACTTTGAAGTGCAGTAATGAAAATTGCTGGTGTTTGAATATGCTCACTTCTAATATTTTGCAAAAGTGTAAAACCATCAATACCGCCTACATTTACATCTAATAACAAAATATCATATCGTGTTTGAGAGGTCGCCCCAAAGGCTTCCTCTCCATTATAAAAACACTCTACACTAAAACCTCTCTCAACTAAATGCTCTTCTACAATCTCTTGTAAAATAACGTCATCTTCTAAGAGAAGTATTTTCAATTAAATACTTCTCTCTTTAGGACCTTTATAAAGCTGACGTGGACGTGCAATTTTCATTTCAGGATCTGCATTTAACTCCATCCATTGTGTAATCCAACCAACAGAACGACCAATTACAAAAATTGTTGTAAACATATTTCTTGGAATCTTTAGTGCTGTTAAAATTAAACCTGAATAAAAGTCAATATTTGGATAAAGCTTACGTGAAATGAAATACTCATCATTGAGGGCAATACTTTCAACCTTTTCTGCAATCTCCAAAAGATGTGAATTAACCTCTACTTCTACTTTTAGTTTATCTAAAAATGTTTTTAAGATTTTTGCACGTGGATCATAGTTTTTATATACACGGTGACCAAAGCCCATCAATTTAAAACTATCTTCTGGATCTTTCACTCTTTTAATGTATTCATCGATTCTATCTACTGAGCCAATCTCTTCTAGCATTCTCATACTTGCCTCATTAGCCCCACCATGAGCAGCACCCCAAAGAGCATCAATACCAGCAGAAACAGCAGCATACGGGTGAGCACCAGTTGATGCGACTGTTCGCACTGTAGTTGTTGAAGCATTTTGCTCATGATCTGCATGAAGTGTAAATATTGTATCTAATGCTTCAACTTCAATTGGTTTAATCGCTTTATCTAAATAACCATCAGGATATGCACGCATCATATACAAAAAGTTTTCTGTATATGATCTTTTCAAATCAGGATAGACAATAGGGATACCTTTAGAGTTTCTATATGATAGCGCTGCTAGTGTTGGAATTTTCGCAATTATCCGTCTTGCCATAACTTGTTTATCTTTATCTGTTTTCATTGTAACATGCTCAGAATAAAAGGCTGAAAGTGCCGCTACTGACGCGCTTAAAATTGCCATTGGATGAGAACCGTCTGGCATTGCGTTAAAAAGGTTTAACATCCCCTCATTTACATAAGCACGTTTTCTTATCTCCCAATCAAATGCTTTACTCTCTTCAATTGAAGGAAGTTCACCATTTAAAAGTAAATAACATACATCTAAGTAGTCTTTATTGTTAGCAAGATCACTAATTTCATAACCACGATAAAGCAATTGTCCTTTGCCACCATCAATATATGTAATGTCTGAACTACAATTTGCAGTTGAAGTAAATCCAGGATCGTATGTAAACATTCCTGTTTGTGCGTAAAGTTTACGAACATCAATTACATTTGGACCCATAGTCGGTTCAAGAATTGGAAATTCGTATGATTCTCCGGTTTCATTATTAGTAAGTGTTACAGTTGCCATTTTTTCTCCCTAAATAAAATTAATAAATATTATTTAAGATTGTATTAATCGACACTGAAAAAAAGAAAAGAATATAGATTTTTCAAATATGTTATAATTATTGTGTAAGGATGTGTCATGAAAATATCTTCTGCTACGGTGGTTCATGAAAATAATTTTACAAAAGAAGATATTACTGCAAAAAATTCAAGCTCCAAAGATAGTGTAAATGCTGCAAAAAAGCAAGAACTAAGTCCAACAGAACAAGCATTAGTCTCAAAACTTCAACAAAGAGATAGTGAAGTACGTACACATGAATCAGCACATATGAGTACAGGTGTAGCAAGTGGTGGAGCATCTTTTACATATCAAAAGGGGCCAGATGGTAGACAATATGCAGTCGGTGGTGAAGTACCTATTGATCTAGGAGGCGGAGCATCTACGCCTGAAGATAAAATTGCGCATGCTCAAAAAGTAAGAGCGGCCGCACTTGCACCAAGTAGTCCAAGCCCTGCGGACATGCAAATTGCAGCAACTGCTTCAATGATGGAAATTAGAGCAAGAGTTGAATTAACACAAGAAAAAGCAAAAGAAGATTCGCCCATTAAAGAAAACCCTTACAAACAATTATCATATTAACGGTGAAACAAAACTAAATTTACCTCGTATATAAACTGTTTAAGTTTTACAATTACAATAAAAATATGAAACCATTAAATGTATACAAGGCATAAGATGCAGCCACTAAAACTTTTACTCATTGAAGATGACCAGCAGATGGCAGATCTTTTATCAAAGTTTCTAACAAATAATAAAAATCACGTAACTCACCTTATGAGACCATCATTAGTATTAGCCTCACTAGCAGTTAATACATTTGATATGATAATTTTAGACCTATCTCTTCCAGAGATGGATGGGCTAGAGTTATGTAAGAAAATACGAGAAGTTTCAGATGTTCATATAATTATCTCATCTGCTAGAAGTGATTTAAATGATAAACTAGATGGTTTAAATAATGGTGCAGATGATTATCTACCAAAACCATATGACCCTAGAGAACTTTTAGCAAGAATAAAAACCGTAATGAAAAGATCATCTAACTCTTCTATTGAACACAATGCACTATTTAAAATAGATGAAGTATCTACACAGATATTTAAAAGTAATCAACCATTAGAGCTTACATTAGCAGAGTTCGAAATTTTAAAACTTATGATTAAAAATCCAAATAGAACAATATCACGTGCAGACATTGCAAATTCAATGCAGTCACATAGGTTTGACAGTGGAATTGAGAGTATAAATATTTTAGTAGGACGTTTACGAAAAAAGATAGGTTCTAGTCCACTAGATCAATACATAGAGACTGTAAGAGGAATGGGGTATCGTTTTGTTGAGCATTAGAAATAACTCTATTATTGTATCAACTAAGATATTTAGCCTAATAGCTGCCATACTACTTGTAAGTACAACAATCTTGGCAATTTATGCAACAATTTATAGAGATAAGAACAATGAAGTTCATCGCGCTGTAATGCTTTATGATAAACTTTTTATGGAACATCCATCAAAAGAAAATTTCCAAAAATATTTAAAAAAACACACTTTAACACCTGTGACTGGTGAGACAATAGAGAATGTAAAAAAATTTGGTGAGCCATTAATTGAGGATGAACTCTTAAGAAGAACTCTACAATCGGGAAAGATAAACATTTTTATATATGAGGGTCATTACTATTATGCATACGAGATGCATGATATGTACTATTACCGCTCAGACGAGCCAATGACACCTTTTAAGTTATATATCTCTTTAGTTGCAGTACTGCTACTGTTGCTTTTTATTATGTTTTATAGATATATGACTCAAGGTATAAAACCACTTGAAAAACTACACAAAAATATAAAAGATTTTTCATTAGGTAAAAAAGATATTGATACAAGAGTTGATGGTACTGATGAAGTAGCGCAAGTTGCAAACTCTTTTCATGATGCTGTAAAGAAAATTGAAGCACTAGAGAAGAGTCGCTCACTATTCATGAGAAACGTAATGCATGAGTTAAAGACACCCATCACAAAGGGTAAAATAATGGCAGTTCTTCTTAACATTAGCATAAAAGAGAAAGAGCAGTTAAATGATCTTTTTGAGCAGATGCAATCACATCTAAATAATTTGGCACTAGTTGAGTCATTAACAGCAAAAAGTTTAGAGTTAGATCAAAAAGATTATGCGCTTATTGACATTATAGAACAAGCTATAGATATGCTAGATATAGATGAAAAATCAATAAGTAGTTTTATTAAAGATGAAAAGATATATGTTGATTTTAATCTTTTCTCTTTTGCTATAAAAAATCTTATAGACAATGCTATGAAATACACAGAGATTCTTCCAATCACTATTAAATATGAAAACAACTGCCTGCGTGTAATAAACAAGGGAAAAGAGCTAAATGGTGATTTTAAATCATATCTCAAAGCTTTTGCTAGAGATAGTACATATAATAGCATTGAGGGGATGGGACTTGGTCTGCATATTACAAATGAGATTGTACAGATACATGGATACAAATTTGTTTATGAGTATAAAAATGGACTACATCACTTTTCAATATGTTTTTAATTTCATCTGTTTATGAAACGTTTATATAATATATAAATTAGGTATATGAATTTTATCTACAATTGTTCTTAGAAATACACTAAGGATTAACAATGAAAAAAATCATAGCTTCAACAATAGCTTCAGTTGCTCTTATGAGCCAATCACTACTAGCTCAAGAAATAGATGTAAAAATACATAACAATACAAATGGTATATATTTTACTCCCCTACTAGTTTCAGCACATCCATCAACAACTTCAATTTTTTCACTAGGAAGCGTGGCATCTACTAACCTTAAAGCGATGGCTGAGGGTGGAGATATTACCGGTTTATCAGCAGATTTAGCTACTGTAAATTCAAATAGTGTAGAAAACCCCGCAGGAGGTCTACTAGCACCTAGTACATCAACAACAACTTCGATTTCAACGTCTCTTGCGAATACTAATCTTACAATTACTGCTATGCTGTTACCAACAAATGACGGTTTTGTAGCACTAAATAATTGGAAAATTCCAACAACTGCTGGTACATACACTATTGATATTAATGCATATGATGCAGGTACTGAAGCAAACAGTGAAAGAATTACAGATATTCCAGCTGACCCTGGTGCAAAAGCTGGAACTGGTGCGACTGGAGTCTCTACTATTGTTGAAGGTTTTGTACATGTTCACCGTGGAAATATTGGTGATAGTGACATATCCGGTGGCAAAAGTGATTTTGATGTAAGTAGCCACAGATGGTTAAATCCAATTGCTACAGTTACAGTAACGGTGAAGTAACATGCTTAAAAATTTACTTTTTGGTAGTGCTTTTCTAGCTGTGAGCCTTTCCTTAACTGGTTGTGGTGGAAGCTCTAGCAATAATAAGGCGCAATACTCGTTAAAAATTAAAAATATAACTGCCGCTCAACCAATGTCACCTCTAGCAGTAGTTGTACATAACAGTAGCTACAATCTCTTTAGAGTTGGAAGTAGTGCAAGCGTAGAGCTTGAAAAATTAGCTGAGAGTGGTGATAATAGTTTAGTGATTAATACTGTTAATACAAATATTGAGCAAACAAAATCTAGCTTAACACTATTAACACCTAGTAATATTCAAAATATTAATATAATATCAAATGCTAAATATATTTCACTAGCTACTATGCTTGTAAACACAAATGATGCATTTGCTGGCTTAAATTCTTACGATATAAGTACAATAGGAGTAGGAAAAAGTGTAGAGATTAATCTTATAGCATATGACGCTGGTACTGAAAGCAATAGTGAAACTACTCAAAGTATACCAGGTCTTGGTGGAGAAGGATATAACAGTACAAAAGATGATACAAATAGTTTAATTCGTACTCATTCAGGTGTTATAACTGCAGATGATGGATTAAGTACATCTGGATTAACTTCCATTCATAAATTTGAAAATCCAGTAGCGACAGTTACAATTAGTAGAATAAAATAAAATTTACTGCATGAACATTTTTTGTTCATGCAGTAACTATCTAATCTCTTTTAGCTTCAAACTAAGTACAAGCCCAGAAAACAATAGCACTACACTTAGTGAATAAATCAATGTGTAACTATCTAAATAGTTAAGTATCACCCCACCTAAAATTGGAAAAAATAGTCCAATTGAAGTTATATTCGTTTGAAGTGCTGTATAGATTGGACGTTTCTCTTCTGGTGCAATTTCAATTACTAGATTCATTGAGCTTATGCTTATACCATCTAACCCTACTCCAAACAGAAAAAATATGACAGCATATGCGTATGGGCTATTTGCAAAAATGGCTACTATAAAGGCTAGCATCATAAAAACTAGACTTAAAGAGAGCATTTTTTCGTAATTATAGATTTTTCTCCAAAGAAGAGAACTTCCTATAATGCTTCCAACCATTTGAACCATAATAAACCCACCAAGCAACCAACCAGTTAGCTCAATTGAACTGTTAGCGTGCAAAATTACAAATGGCATAGCCAGATAGTAACTAAAACTTAAAAGTATGACTACAATTTGCTGCTGTAACCTTTTATCTTCTTTTAGCATTACGATAGAATTTTTTATAAATAATTTAAAATTTTGCTCTTTTTTGAGAACTTTCTCTTTCTCTGGTTCATCAATTGTTGCAAATGTTAAAAATCCTATAGCCATTATAAAACTACTTAAGATAAACAAGTAGGAATAACTCATAGGTGCCTCAAAACTAGAAAGTACATAACCGGTGACCCCACCACTCGCAATTGAAGCAATTGATCCAGCAATATTACGGTTTGCCATTGTTTTACCACGGTATCTTTTTGAAAAAAGTTTTGCCTGAAGCTCTTTAAAATAGATTGTTCCAAAACCTGCTGAAAAAGAGAAAAAGAAGAGTCCAAACCCTATAAAAAGAAGAGTTAAAAACTTGTTACTATCCCCAATAAAGTAAATACTAAGACCAATTAAGAGCCAACTAAGCCATCTAAAGAAAAAGACCCTATTTAAATAAGGGATAACTCTCTTATAAGCTTGTGCATGAAACGCTGCATAGAGCTGTATAGTTATCTGCCCACTACGAAGAAGTGATACAAAAATACCAACAACTACAACATTCTCACTAAAGTGTGAAATCATTAATGGCAAAATTGTTGATGGTTCTGCTATAGTTATTGCAAGTGATAGAAAAAAAGCGTGAGCAACATTTTTATAATTATTTTTAGGATTGTCTATTTTGTACAACTATTTCAACTTTCTAGTTAAATCTATATTTAATCTGCAACTATAGCAACAAACTATTTAAATAATATAGCAGATGTTAATAGTAACAGTTTTACCAACAAATTTTCTACCCATATTTTATTCAACCTCTATTTTAACACCTCAAATATTTTGAAAAACCGTGGCTTTGTCATCATGTCTACCAAGATACAACATAATGTGATTTTTTATAATTTAGACTTTTTTGCAAGAAGTACATTAATTTAGATATAATAATCTTTTATTTTATAAAGGTAATGTTGTACATGATGGAATATTTAGAAAAGTTGCTTGTACTTACTAAAAATAGAACATTTATTTCAACTTTAAAAAAAGAGTATTCCTTAATTGAAGTAGAAAATATTGAAGAGATTTTGCAAGTTATAAAAGATCAAACACCAAGATTAGTAATTTTAGATTTTAAGATATTTAATAATTCAAAATCATACATGTATAAGATATTGAATTTGAATCCGGCTCTAAATTATATTCCAGTGGTTCTTGTGCTAGAAGATGATTCTATACCAAATAGAAATAGAGCATTTTCACACAGTATGGTTAGTGGAATCTTATCTTACAATAAAGATAGTGAACCTCTTAAAAAAATTTCAACTATTTTAGAAAACTCTATTCCATATGCTGGTACGTTAAAACACACTGCCTTAACTGCCATCATAGATTATGAAAAACATATTGAACACTCAAACTCTGTTTCAGCACTAGCACTCTATCTTTGCAAATATGAAGGTCTTAAAAATAACGACCTCTATGACACTCTATTTGCATTGAACTTAATATTGATAAAAAATAAAATAGGTAAAATACTTCACTACTTAAAATCATTTTTAGATCCAGAGGATTCTGTAATTAGATTACTAGAAAATTTTAATGAACCTAAAAATATTCAAGGTAAGATAATTATTGCTTCACTCTTAGTAGATGAACTATTACACCCTATTGTTAAATCTGTTGAACTAGATAATATTGAAATTGAACTAATTAATAGAGCTAAAGATGCGTATAAAAAGAAAAAAGCATATATTTATGATAGAAGAAGATTAAATAGTTTTATAGACCAAGCTACTGGCGTACTTTTCTCACAACATGATATTAGTCTTGACACTCTAGATCAATTAATCAAGCTACTCGTGAATGTTCTTGAGAGAGCCTTAGCTATAAGAGGTGGAGCTAATGCTGAAATTTTAATAATTGATGAGAAAGAGGTAAGTTTTTTTATTACTCCTTTTGATTGCACTGAAGAGCAACTTAGAAAATGTATCTCTGAGACTAATACTAAAAAGAGTGAAATTACTATTTTATATAGTTCCATAGGAGATTTAGCATCTGTAGAACTAACAATAAATAAAGAGGCAAAAAACGTACCTATAGAAGATTCTAAAGTAATAGATACAAAAACAGAAAATGAACTTTCATCAGAAAAAACTTTTGAGAATGAACTCCTTCACTCAACACTACATAGAGGAAGTCACTTTGAAAATGCAAAAAAATATATAGAAGATTTAGGTGGACTAGATTCTATATCCTCTGCTATCTATGAACTAGAAGATGTAAAGGAGTTACTAGATATATCACTATCTAAAGTTTTTGATAATGCAGAAGATTTAAAAAAACTAAGTCAACTACTTACAAACTATGGACTAATAATACATAATAATTTTTATGAATTTGAAGCTATTGCAATAGGTCTTAGAAATCTTGCTGACACTCTTGAAGAGAAATCTAAAGATGTGCAATCAGACTTTGACTATAACCATATTCAACATTTAATAGAACTACTAATTTCAGATTTAGATAATTGGTATGAAACTATTTTTATCAATCAAAATGTTGACCATATACACTATCTAGATAGCTCTTTACTAAGTTCATGTATTCAAATGCAATCACAAATAAGTAATACAAACGCTGAAGAGGAGGACGACAACGACTTAGAGTTGTTTTAACTTATAACTTACATAAAAAAAATATTTTAAGTATTATTTTAATTTTACCTTTAGTATATTACTATTTCATATTGAATTTAAGGAAATAGTATGGAAATAAAACTAGATGAAAATGACTTTATTGTTTCAAAAACTAATTTAGAAGGAAGAATCACCTATGGTAACAAGATGTTTATTAAAATGTCAGGTTACAGCGAAAAAGAGCTACTAAATGCTCCACACAATATTCTAAGGCATAGTGATATGCCAAAAATAGTCTTTAAACTACTGTGGGAGAGAATTCAAAACAAAAATAGTATTTATGCCTATGTTAAAAACTTAACAAAAAATGGGCAATACTACTGGGTATTTGCAAGTGCAACTGCTTCAGTTGATGAAAATGATAATGTTATAGGGTATTACTCAGTGCGTAGAAAACCTCATGATAAAGCTATCAAAGTTATCCAAGATTTATATGAAAAACTTCTTCAAGTTGAAAAGTCTAAAGGTTTAGATGGTTCAGAAAAATATTTAAATAATTTATTAGAAGAAAAAGGGATAGGCTATGACGAGTTTGTACTCAACATTCAACAATAGGCAAACTCTATTTTTTCTAACACTTAACATAATCGGTATCTCTGTTGTATATATACATTATTATATGGTGTATGGTTTACTCTTAACATTTTTATTAATTGCTGGTCTATTTATTCCTAAAAATAGAATAAATAAGAGCGATGAAGTTTTAGAGCAGATAAAAAAAGTAGCTGATGAAGCTGGACATGGAAAGCTAGAGAGTAGAATTACTAATATAACAGAAGGAAGTGAGTATGAAACACTAGCATGGTCAATTAATGATTTAATTGACCAAGTAGAGACATTTTTACGAGAATCTATAAATGCTATAGGAACAGTAAGTTTTCAAAAAGAAGATAGCCTTATATTTCCTGAGGGGCTAAAAGGATCTTTTAAATCTGCTATTAATCCACTCAATGATTCACTAAGAGGAATTGGCGCGGGACAGGTACTTGAAGTAAAAGGTGAATTAAGTAGAGAGTTTCAAAGAAATGGTGGTGGAACAACTGATGGTCTATTAACTGTAAAAACAGATGTTGAAAAAAGTAACGATATTATGCATGATATTGCAAAAACGTCAATTGCTACGGCTAAAACTGCCTATGAAAGTCTTAACTCTGTAAAAAATGTTGAAGAAAACTTTCAAATGCTCTTAGAAAGTATCACAACAACATCACAGATAGTAAATAATTTAAGCAATCAATCTGAAGAAATTTCTTCAATAACTAATCTTATTAAAGATATAACTGAACAGACAAATCTTTTGGCATTAAATGCAGCTATTGAAGCTGCTCGCGCAGGAGAACATGGTCGTGGGTTTGCAGTTGTTGCAGATGAAGTTAGAAAATTAGCTGAGAGAACTGGTAAAGCAACACAAGAGATTTCAATTACAGTTTCAAGTTTACAACAAGAGACAATAAATATTGAAGAAAATACTAGTAAGATGTCTGAGATAGCTATAAACTCCGTCAGTGAAGTAGAGCAATTTACTCAAATGTTAAACTGTTTTAATGAAGATTCAACTAATTCTGCAAAAGGAGCAAATTATGCCAATAATTTACTTTCCATAGCAGCAGTAAAAATTAACCATATGCTATTTAAGCAAAATGCTTACTCAAGTGTTTTAGATAATAAGGTTAAAAACAATTTTAAAGATCACACAACATGTAGCTTTAATAGATGGTACAATGAAGAGGCAAAAGAGTATTTTAAAGAGACAAAATCATTTAAAGATATTTATCTACCGCATGAAGTTCTTCATAAAAAAGTGTTAGAAAACATTGAATTTGCAAAAGATGCCACAGCTCTAAATAGAAAAAATATGCCTACTATTATAGAAAACTTCAAAGAAGTTGAAGAGGCAAGTACAAAACTTTTCAATTTATTAGATAGTATGGTAGAAGAAAAAAGTTCAAATATGCACATATAAATAGTAAAACTGTACATAAATGTATAAATTTCATATTCAAAACAAATTTAAAAGAAACATTTGGTACAATCAGGCGATAAAAATCCTAAGAATTAAGGAATAGCCCGTATGAGTATTCCCATTTATACATACGATGCCGTAATTGTTGGAGCAGGACTTGCTGGAAATGCAGCTGCTCGTGAACTTCAAGTTGCTGGTAAAAAAGTAGTAGTTATAACAAAACTGCACCCACTTCGCAGTCATTCAGGTGCTGCACAAGGCGGTATTAATGCCGCTCTTAGCGCTGAAGATAGCATAGAGTTACATATGTTCGACACCATTAAAGGTAGTGATTACCTAGCTGACCAAGACGCTGTTGAGCTTATGTGTAAAGCAGCTCCTGATATTATTAGATGGACTGAAAACATGGGCGCGGCATTTAGTCGTAATGAAGATGGCTCAATTAGCCAACGCCCATTTGGTGGTCAAAGTAAACCTCGTGCATGTTATGCAAAAGACAGAACAGGTCTTACACTTTTACAAACAAGTTATGAACAAGCACATCGCGAGGGTGTTAAGTACTATGACGAGTACTACGTTGCTGATATTATTTACGATGAAGGTAAAGTTAGTGGTGTTGTTGCATACAATATTCGCGATACTAAACCTGTAATCTTTAACGCAAAAGCTGTAATGTTTGCAACAGGTGGATATGCAAGAGCATTTAAAATCAACTCTAATGCTCATGCAAACACTGGTGATGGTCTTTCAATTGTGGCTCGCCATGGTCTTCCACTAGAAGATATGGAGTTTGTTCAATTTCATCCAAGTGGCCTATCAGGTAGTGGAATTTTAATTTCTGAAGCTGCACGTGGTGAGGGTGGATTACTACTTAATAGTGAGGGTAACAGATTCATGGAGAACTATGCTCCTGAAAAGATGGAACTTGCACCTCGTGATGTTGTTAGTCGTGCAATTGCTAATGAAGTACGTGAGGGTCGTGGTGTTGGTCCTCGCAAAGATGCTGTATATATTGACCTTGTACACCTAGGTAAAGATAAAATCATGGAACGTCTACCTGAACTTCGTGACTTAGCACTTACGTTCCTAGGTCTTGATATGATTAAAGAACCTATCTTAATTAGTGCAACTGCTCACTACTCAATGGGTGGAATCCCTATGGATAAAGATGGTCACGTTCGTAAAAATTCTAAAGAGTTTGTAGAGGGATTTTATGCAGCTGGTGAAGTATCTTGTTCTAGTGTTCATGGTGCGAACAGACTTGGTGCAAACTCACTTCTTGAAGCTCTTTTCTTTGGCTATCATGTTGCTAAGGAGATGGTTAAAGATATTGACAATGGTCTTACTTTACGTAAAGCGGACGAGAGCGATGCTACTAGAATGATAGAAGAAGTTGAGTGGACTCGTACAAATAACGGTACTGAATCTGTTTCTAAACTTCGTGAAGAGCTACAAGAGACAATGACAGTAAATGCTAGTGTTTTTAGAACTGAAGAACTTTTAAATAAACAAATTGCTATTATCAAATCTTTACAAGAAAAATACAAAAATATTAGAATAGAAGATAAATCAAAAATTTTCAATACTGAACTACAAGAGGCTATTGAACTTGGACATATGTTAGATTACTCAATGTTTATTGTTGAAGGCGCGCTACTTCGTAAAGAGAGTCGTGGCGCTCACTTTAGAGAAGATTTTCCAACTAGAAATGATGATGAATTTTTACAACATACTATGGCTTACATGGCTAAAGATGGAAGTATTAAAACTGAATACATGGATGTCACACTTGGCAAATTTGAAGTTAAAGAACGAACTTATTAAGGAATAACATGCAAGATACAATGGGTAGTACGCAGAGCATAACATTCAAAGTCTTTCGCTTCAACGTAGAGACTGATTATCTGCCATACTATAAAGAATATACAATGGAAGTTACGCACGAAGAGGTTGTGCTTGACATTCTAAATAGAATTAAATGGGAGTTCGATGGCTCATTTAGTTATAGAAGAAGTTGTCGTCATGGAATCTGTGGAAGCTGTTCTGTAAAAGTTAATGGTAAAGCCGTTCTAGCTTGTAAAGAGAGAATGTTTGATTTAATCGGTCTATTTGGTGAAGAGATGACAATTACACCGTTAAGCGAACGACGTGCTGTAAAAGATATGATTATTGACAAAAAAGATTTCTGGGACAAATATGATTTAGTAAAGCCTTACCTCGTTGCAAATGTAGATGAACATCCACAAAAAGAGCATTTAGTTACACCTTCAGAGGCAGAAAAACTACTCGAAGCTGACTACTGTATTCAATGTGGTAGCTGTTTTTACTCTTGCCCTGCTCTTGAAGTAAATGAAGATTTCATCGGACCTGCTGCATTTGCTAAAGCTTACCGCTTTACAGCTGATGTTAGAGATGAAGCAAAAACAGATAGACTTGACACTGTAAACCAACCAGCATCTGGTGTTTGGGACTGTGTAAAATGTTTTGAATGTGCAGAAGCTTGTCCAAAAGATGTTAATCCAATTGAAAAAATTACAAAACTGCACAATCAAATTTTTGAAGAGAATATGGCAATCAATAATGTAGCAACACGTCACGCAGTTGGTTTTAAACACTCTATCAAAAAACATGGTTTACTAGATGAGGGTGAATTAGTTCGTTACTCAGAGGGTAACATTGGTGTTTTAAAACATCTTCCTGAAGCTATTGCAATGTTTAAAAATGGAAAAATTGTAATGCCTTGGAATATGCCAAAATCAAAAAATCTTGACGAAATAAAAACGCTTGTTAAAAACTCGTCTACGGTTAAATTTTAAGGAGTCCTAATGGCAAAATTAAGATATGCTCTTTACACTGGATGTACAGCCAGAGAAAGTACTCCTGAGCTACTAAAATCTACTATGGCAGTTGCTAATGCACTTGACATTGAGCTTGTTCTTTTAGATGAAGCGAGTTGTTGTGGTGCTAGTCACTTGCAAGACTTTGATGACAACCTTTCTCTTGTGCTAAATGCTAGAAATATCTGTTACTCTGAAAACTTAGGTTTAGACATGGTTACAATTTGTAATACTTGTCAACTAAATACAGGTATGACAAAACATAGACTAGATAACAATGATGAGCTAAAAACACATATCAATAAACAATTAGCTGAAGTTGAATTAGAGTACAAAGGTACTGCGCAAGTCAAACACTTTCTTTACGCACTGATTGAAGATTATGGTTTAGAAAATATAAAAGCAAAAGTTAAAAAACCACTAAGTGACTTTAATATTGCGCCGTTTTATGGATGTCATAATATCCGTCCTACTGAGATACAAAATAGTAGCAATGGTGGTGAGAATCCATACGTTCCAACTTCACTAGATGATTTAATTGAAGCTTGTGGTGGTGTTAGTGTTGACTATGAAGAGAAAAACAAATGTTGTGGTTTTCATGTTGACCTTCAAGCACCAACAACTGCAAACCGCCTAAGTGGTGCTGCACTTCTAGGCGCACGTGATAATAATGCTGACTGGATGGTAACACCATGCCCACTATGTCACTTAAACTTAGATGTTAAACAACCACATTTAAGTGCAGAAATGGGAAGAGATGTAACTCTTCCAGTTCTTCACCTACCTCAAATGGTTGGTCTTGCTCTTGGCATTTCAGCCGAAGAGCTAGGACTTAACCACCACGTAGCAAAAGTAGACTTCGTTTAAATATACATAGCTCTTTTTGAGCTTTGTATTAACCGTATGCTACTTTTTAGAATATAATTTTTTCTGATATAATAGTCTAATGAAAAAAAGACATATATTTGCATTGTCTATTCTTGCCTTACTATTTTCTCTAATTGGCTGGTACGTTAAGGCAACTAACGTTCTTGGTGACACATCAGCGTTACAAAAAATTAAAGATAAAAAAACTTTAGATGTTGTAATGCTAAATGCACCTACTAGTTATTATATAGGTGCTGATGGCGATGAGGGCTTTGAATACGATTTACTAAAAGATTATGCAGATCATATAAATGTATCTTTAAATGTAATTGTTGCAGACACTATAACTAAAGCGTTAGAACTTACGAAAAATGGTGTTGGCGATATAACTTCAGCATCTTTGACATATACAGATAAACGATCTCATGAGTTTAATTTTGGGCCAAAATATTTTCAAGTCCAAGAGCAATTAATTTGCCATAGAGATATAGTTAGACGTAGGTCTTTTCCAAAAACTATTGCAGAATTATCAGGTCTTAAAATTGTTGTTGGTAAAAATACTAGTTACAACGAAACTCTAGCAGATATTAAAAATTCGCAACCAGACTTAAATTGTAGTACAACTGAAGAGTTTACAACTGAACAGTTATTAAAACAGGTTTGGCAAAAAGAGATAGATTGTACAGTAGCTGATTCAAATATATTTGCAATTAATCTCAGATATTACCCTGAACTTGCTATGGCAATGCCACTAAGTGAACTTGAACAACATGCATGGATTTTAAGAGAGAATGATGATGACCTAAAATATAGTTTATATGAATGGTTCAATGAATATGCACAATCTGGGCAGCTAGCAGAACTAAGAGATAGGTACTATGGGCATATAAATATTTTTGATTACTATGATACTAAAAAGTTTCATAAAAGAGTTAAGTCATTATTGCCAAAATTTGAAAAATATTTTAAAGGTGCAGCAGATCGCTACAATATTCCATGGACACTCCTAGCTGCGCAATCTTACCAAGAATCACACTGGAATCCACGTGCAAAAAGTAATACTGGCGTTAGAGGAATGATGATGCTAACATTAAAAACTGCAAAAAACCTTGGTGTTACAAGTAGGCTTAGTGCTAAGGAAAGCATCTATGGTGGTGCGAAATATATTGCACAATTAATTAGAATAATGCCTCAAGATGTTACAGATGACAATCGTCTCTATTTAGCAATAGCTGCTTATAATGTTGGAATTGGTCATATCTATGATGCTAGAAAATTGACTCTTAAGATGAGAAAAAATCCATCTATTTGGAAAGATTTAAAACTAGCACTCCCACTATTGACTCAGAAGAAATACTACAGGAATCTCAAATATGGTTATGCTAGAGGTGAAGAGCCTGTAAGATATGTAAATGCAATTATAGAATATAAAAATATTTTAGAAGAGCTAATAAAAGAGACTAACTAAAACATCTACCTTTGAGTAACATTATCTATTGCTATCCATAGACTTTTATCTACTTTTTTCCATTTTTTTCCTACAAAGTAACCTGTAACTTTGTAATAGTCTCCTAGTTTAATATATGAGGTAAACGATTTTCCTTTACTCCAAACAGATAAAACTTCATTATTAGAGTTTATAATCTCACTATCTTTAATTAACTTAAAAGTTAATGGCTCAAATCTACTCTCTTCACCGCTAAGAGATGGCTTTTTTGTAATAATATTCTGTGAAGTTATTGATTTCTTTTTTCCTATTAATTCACCTACATCTTTTACAAGAGCTGTCAAAATCTCTTCATGATAAATAATTTCATTATCTATCCTAGTAATATCCTCTTTGGTAACTTCAGTAGATAAATTTTCTACTTTTTTATCTAAAGTATATATTTTGTTATATAACTGTTTTATTAGAGCATCTTGAGTACTTGGCTCTTTTTGTACACCCTTTTGAGAACAACCTTGAATCATAAATAGAGCAACAATTATAAAAACAGAACTCTTCATTAAATATCTATTCCTTATACAAAAGTGAACACGTTGCATTATCTAGCATAAAATCTACATTATCACGTAAAGTTTTAATATCTAGTATACACATCTTTTTTACGTATTCTACAAAATTATTCATTAACATTACCTCGTTTTTTATAACAGCTAATGTATTATGAATACGTATATTGTGAAATGAGTGACTCTTATGTAACTGTTTTTGATTAATATCTATATTTTCATCTACACTATTTGATATAACTCCAAGAGATTGAGCTAAACTTAATATATTTTCTAAATAATCATGCTCATCTTCTAAAAGAAGTAAAAATGAACGCTCTTTAGAGATATTATCGTGTAACCTACTCTCTGTTTTTGTATGTAGAAAATTTATTGCCATATAAATCAGAAGTTTCAAGTGCGTTTTTGTAATTGTCTCATATGGATAATTAAATAAGATGATAGCCACTACATGATCAAAATGAACTATAATATTTTTGTATATCTCATTCATAAAAACTCTAGTTAATTCAAAACGACCTTGACCTACTACGATATTTGGTTGAATATAACCACCAAATGGTAAACCAAGACTATTTTTATAACTTTTTTTAAGAAATTCATCTATGTATGTCGCTTTTCCAAAATGAATATTTATTTCAGAGTGAAGCAAAATATTACCCTCTATCTCTAACTCCTCTTTTAATTTATTGCTCAATTTATCCATAAATTTTAAAGCGATTTTGGCGATTGTATTCTCACCAGGGCGAATAGGAATGTATGTAACTGTTACAGGTACTACGGCTGTTGGTAAATCTATTAGATTATCTTTAGGGTTAATCTCATAATTTTTGTAAAATTTTTTTAGCCCCTCTTTATCTTTAAGCTTTAATAACTCTTTTAACTCATTACGTAAAAGTTCAGATTTAATCGCCAAAAGAGCAGACCCTGTATGAATCTCTCGCTCACTACTGCTTGATTCAACAACATAGTTCATATTCACTTTAGTAATCTTTTTACTCTTAACCATATGTCCTTCTGGATATATAAGCCAATTATGTTTTCCTGAAACTAAATCTCCTAATATAATATTGTCTCTATTATGTTCTTTAGTAGATATTGTTCCTAATTTTCTAAGATATGCGCCAAAATTACTAGTAAATATTTTATAGTTAGCTAATGAGCGCACAATTTTATCTGTACGTTTATAGATAACATTAGGGATTATAAATGTTTCTGTTCTAGTAAAATGGTTTGATACAAAAAGTGTAGTATTTTTAGGAATATTCTCTAACCCACTTACATATACTTTTGTATTCATTAAACCCTGTAACAATCTAACAAACATACTACTAGATTGATACACAATAGAATTATCCATGATTACTACCTCAATTTTTTATACGCAGGCAATGTAAAAGAGTCTACTGCAATTGCAGCCTCAACTGCCTTTTTCTCCTCTTCTAGTAGCTTTAATTCATCGACAGTGAGTTCACCTGTTTTTTTATGTAAACCAAAAGCTTTAAGTCTCAAATCAAAAGCATTTTGTAAATCTGAATTTTCATTCCAATATATATCTTTACATAGATTATTTTTTTGAGTTTGACTCATATGTGAAGATATTTTAGTACTAATATCATCTTTAATACCTACACTAAGTGGATTCAGTCTAAGCATAAACGTACCAACTGAACATGAAATATTATTTGTAACACTCTCAAATGCTTTTTGTATCTCAGTTAAAGCATAATTTGCATACCAATGTACATAAACTTTATCTTCTTCATTTGGCTCTGCTTCATAGCGACGTAAAACCGTACTAAGTAGATAACTATATGACAATATATCTCCCATGCGCGCATTAATATACTCATGTCTTTTAATAGAAGAGCCAAACTTAATTATCAACACTTCACTAAGTAATGCAAAATTAGCAGAACCCCAAGCTAATTTTCTCTCATAAGCTTTAAACTCTTTCTCTTTTATGTGAGTCCTGTGTGAATATCCACGAGTCATATAAAGAATCCCAGCACATACAAAATTTCTAATGTTAAGTACAGTATGTTTTAAAACAGCACTCTCCAGCCTCTTTGAGTCACTATCTCTAATTGCATCAAACTCCTCTTTGAGTGTTGGATGCGCACGTATTAACCCCTGCCCATACTGCATAAGAGTACGCGTTAAAATATTTGCGCCCTCAACCGTAATAGCAATAGGAACAGAGTTGTAATATGAATGTAACACATTCTTAGGACCTCTTGAAATTGCAGCACCCCCCATAATATCCATTGCATCATTTATAATTGTCCTAAAACTCTCTGTTGAATGATACTTTACAACTGCATTTATAACTGAAGGTTTCTCTCCTGCACTTACAGCAGAGGCTGTAAATACTCTTACAGCCTCTAACATATAGGTATATGCTCCAATACGCGCTAAAGGTTCTGAAATTCCCTCAAAATTTGAGAGACTAATTCCAAACTGTTCTCTAACTCTTGCATAATGTCCAACTGTTTTTGCTACAGTTTTTGCCGATCCTGCTGCAACTGATGGCAAGGATATACCACGTCCAACAGACAAAGAGATCATTAACATCTGCCACCCTTTCCCGATACCCTCTTTTTCGCCTATTACATCATTTAAAGATATTACAACATCTTTACCCTCTAATGGTGAATTGACAAAGACAACACCCATTGGATCATGCCTTCTGTTTTGTACTACCCCTTTTAAAGACGAATCTACTAACGCACAAGTAATTCCAATATCTTCAACATCACCCAATATATGACTTGGATCACGTAGTTTAAATGCTAAACCAATAACTGTTGCAATTGAACCAAGTGTAATATAGCGCTTTGAAAAATTAAGACTAATCTTAATTTCACCATCTTTATCTTTAAAAACTTCTCCATTTGAACTAATTGAAGATGCATCGCTACCAGCATTTGGCTCAGTAAGAGCAAAACATGGAATCTCATCTGCTTTAGCCAAACGAGAGAGCCAATAATCTTTCTGAGACTTTGTTCCAAAGTTCATAATAAGTTCAGCCGGTCCCAAAGAGTTTGGAACCATAGCAGTAATTGCTAAGACTTGCGAGCGACTTGATAGTTTAGATACAACTGCACTATGTGCTAATGCACTAAAGCCTAGCCCTCCATATTTTTTTGGAATTATCATTCCAAAGAATTTATTCTTTTTTAAATATTCTAAAAGCTCAGGACTTAAATCTCTTTTTTGTGACTCTTCCCAGACATTACACATAGAACATGCAACTTCTGTCTCATTTGCTAAAAAAGATTTCTCTTCAAGTGTCAACTCACTATATGGCTCACTAAAAATTCTTTTAAAGTCAGGTCTACCGCTAAAGAACTCCTTTTCAATCCAAACAGTACCAGCATCAAGTGCAACTTGCTCTGTTTGCGAAATTTTAGGCATTAGTGGATGCAGTATTTTAGTAAGTGGCTTAAATATTATACGTTGCCTATAAACTACTAAACCTATAACTACTATCAGTAAAATATAAATCATGATTTATCCTTACATAAATTAATAATATACAACACTTATAATTATATTCTATCGTAAAAATTTTTAAAATAAAAATAGTGCTAAAGTATTCCCTTGACAATTTTGTAACCATGCACTCATAGCAAATAATTAACCTTATGACTTAATAGATTTCTTACAAAAAATAAAACTCTATAACGTATAAACTCTAATAAAACTTTAGTTATAATTTTAAAAATTAAACTAAAAGTCATTTGTTAGTTTTAATTAAGATAATTTATATAAAAAGATAAAATAGATGTTTGACTTAAAATGGCAAGACTCGTATTTAATCGGTGATACTCTCATAGATAATGAGCATAAAAAGCTTTTTGAAATTGCACGTAAAGCAAAAGAGGTTGTTGAACCTTCAATGCGTAAACAGAAGATTAAAGATGAAGTTCGTAGTATTTATGAATATAGTAAAACTCACTTTAGGCATGAAGAGGAGTATATGGATTTTATAAAGTTTCCAGCTCTTGAAGAGCATAAAAAAGATCACATGAAAATCATAGAAGCTATGAATGATTTTATTAAGAAAATTTCGTCTATGAGCGCTATAGAGTTTGAAAAACAGTTATCATATTTTATTGAAACACTAATGCTTGGGCATATACTATTAAATGATAAAAAAACTATCATCTGGAAAAGACAGAATGAAAACATAAAATACAAAGCTGAATTTAAAAAAGAGTATTTAGTTGGCAATGAAGATATAGACAAAGGACACAAAAAGCTTTTTGAAATAGCAGCTAACTTTTTTAAAGAGTATGAAGATAAAACCATTAAGATGAAAAATATTAAAACATCACTCAAAGAGTTATCTAGCTATATAAAACTACATTTTGAACATGAAGAGGAGTTTATGAATTCTCTCGCAGAGCATGACTTCATACAAAGACATAAGAAGTTACACCAAAATATTATTTCTGACTTTAATAATTTAATTACTAAAATTCCAAAACTTCAAATACACGAAATTGAGCTTGAGCTTGCACACTTTATTGAGATAAATCTCATACATCACATAGTTGCAGAAGATGAAAAGATGCTAAGCTATCATGAAAGTATGCTAAGCTCTCATGAAAAAATGTATGCCCTAGCAGATATTTAAGTATGTATTATCTATTTTCTATGATTAACAAAACTAGCATAAACTTCTTCGAAACCAGTTTCACTAGAGTATTCAACTTCGCTCATAACATCAATTGCTTTTTCAAAGTTCCCAGCTTTCCATTCCTCTACTGCCTCTTTTGTTTTTTGGTGAACAATAACATGATGCTGACCTAGACTAGTTATTGTTTTTGTGTCATCTTTTATTTTATCTTTATTCTCACCAAACCATTTACCAAAAGAGCAATCGTGTTCATTTATTAGTACAGGATCACTATTATTTATAAATGCGTTATAACCTAAAAGTTTAAATAGAATATGATCTAACTTACCTGTTCCAATACCAACTTCATTTGTAATATTTTCAGTAACACCAGTTATACGCTGTGAATTAGAGATTACAAACTCTAACTCTTCAAAAAATGAAGCCAATCTTCCACTCATGTCATCAGTGCTTTTTCTAAATGTCTCAGCGGTATCTTGAATCTCAGACGTATTTTGTTTTAACTGAGTTATACTTATTTCAACCTCTTGAGTAGCTTTTTGAGTACGTTCAGCCAGTTTTCTAACTTCATCTGCAACAACAGCAAATCCACGACCATGCTCACCAGCACGTGCAGCTTCAATAGCAGCATTTAATGCAAGCAAATTTGTCTGATCTGATATATCTTTGATTAACTCAATTATATTACCAATAGACGTTACACTCTCATGCAACACATTTGCTCCAGTATCTAGGTTAGTAGCTTCTTGTGCAATAAAATCAATAGTTTCATTAATATGTTTGCTATCATCTTGAACAGTATCAATGCGTTTACTTGTTCGACCGTTAAGGTCACCAGCTTCCTTAAGTTGAGAAACAGCTGATTCCATTATAGTTTTTGTATAAGTAACACCGCTACTATAAGATTTTAACAATAACTGAATTATTGTATTAATTGCTTCTTCTTTTGCTTTATGACTTCTACAGTCTTCTTCATCAAATTCTTCTTCTTTTTCTCTTTTTACTTTTAATTGAGATATTTCAAGCTCTAATTCACTATTTTTCAGCTCAAGCTCTTTAATTCTACTTTTATCTTTTGCACTACTTCCAAAAAACGCCATTTTACCGCTCCTATTTAGATTAATTGTGATTTTTGAATTGTATCACAATATCATTAAAACTTCACATAGATAATTTAGTTTGGTTATAACACCTAAATAACATTAACTAATTTAGTTACTAAAACAATCTTAAAAAATAGATATTATCTAAAAACAATTAAAATTTTTACAGTACTATTTGTATCTCTTTTACTAATTAACTCTCTATATACCTACCTAATGTATAACGCATATCTTCATCCAAATCTTTCATATTCGCTAGCATCCATTTTAAATAACCAGCGTCAGTTGAGGCAACATCGGCTACATCTTGACCTCTATATTTTCCAAATTTAAAAGTTTTAATAAGAACTGGTTGTTTAGTTAGTTCTACAAGTTTTTGCATAGGTTTATCGTTAGGATAAACCTCTCTAACTCTTTTTGTAAGCTCACTTATTAACATCTTCATGACAAGTACATCACCCATAGCATCATGAGCTTTAATGTCAACTCCTAAAGTACTAGCTACCTCTTTTTCAGTTTTATACATATCTAATGCGTAACGCATAAACTGTAAGCGGTGCGAATTTAGTTCACTAAACAGGTGTCTTGCACAACGAAGAGTATCAACTAGTTGCATATTTGAATTAAAACCCTCTTTTTTGAGCATTCCAAGATCAAATGGAGCATTTTGTATGAAAAGATAGTTATCATCTGTATTTAGCTCTTGAAGTCTTTTGTAGGCTGGTGAATCTATACACGTTGGCTCATCCTCTATCATCTCTTGTGTAATGTTATGTATCTCCATCGCTTCAAATGCAATTTTTTGTTCACATGAGCAGTATTGATTATGAATTTCAGGTTTTTCATCAGGTCTACCTAGTACCATAAATCCTAATTGTATAACGCGGTCTAACTCACCTGTTCCTGTTGTCTCTGTATCTAATAATATATACTTTGCCATTCTTACCTCATGTTTTCAAAAATAATTGGTGCTTCCCATTCGCCCTCTTTTATAGCACTCATTACTTTTTGCAAATCATCTATTTTTGCAGATTTTACACGAATATGTTCACCCTCAATTTGCGCAGTTGCTTTTAGTTTTAATTTTTTAATCTCAGCAACAATTTTTTTAGCCTCTTTAGTTTCAATATAGTCAACAATTTTAAATGTAACTTTTCTATTTCCACCACTTGAATCCTCGACTTTAAGTTCATCTAAAACTTTTGATGAAAGACCTCTTTTGATTAACCTAGTAATTACAATATCTTTTAGTGCATCAAGTTTATTATCTGATTCTGCTATTAAAATTAAAAGCTTATCATTTAGAGTAATTTCATGTGTACTATTTTTAAAATCGTATCTACTACCAACCTCTTTTTGCGCCATGCTTATTGCATCTTTGACATCTTGTAGACTTATTTTTGCAGAAATATCAAATGTATGCTCTTTTGCCATGAGTTGACCTCTTAAATTAAAAATTTTTAAAAAGTATACCTTTAAGTTCCTTTTGATAACATGGCGAAATGATTGAAGAACTTTTTAATAAACAAGCAAATATCAAGATTTTTGGAAAAACTAAATTATTCACTGTTGATGAATTAAAAAATATTTTAACCCCACTAGACATTCACCTAACCGATGATGCAGACAAAGCAGACTGGGTAGTTGAGGGAAATGCTATCTCTATGTATGATGAAAATATTTTAGAGACATTAGATAAAAAAATAGTTTTTCTTAAAGTATTTGAACAAAATTTAAGCTCTTTAATTGTCCCCTCTTCTCTTTTAATGTCTATAAAACTTAGTAATAATCAAGAAAGATTAAAAAGTTTCTTAGTCAATCCACACATTACTGACGAGCTTTTTTTATCTCTATTTAAACTTCACAACTGGAAAAAAGAGGACCTATTTGAAAATAATGAAAACAGAGATGTAAGTGCTGCATTTATTGAAAGATTTTATGAAGATATTGAGCGTAATCACTTAACTCAACTCTCACCTCTTGGATTTTTACACCTAATAAACAGAACATCAAGAGCTGAAGTACTAGAGGCAATATATTATATTGATTCAGTAAATGCACAAGTGGGTGATGACAATCCAAAGAATCCACTTTTAAATATCCAAATTGCACTGGGGCTTAACCCTTATACGCCTGAAAAGATTTTAGAAAAACTTTTACAAAACAGTAAAATGGATGTTAAATCTTCAGTAGCATCAAATACAAACTTATCAGTAAATTTACAAAGACTAGCTTCTAAAGAAGACCCACAAATTCGCCTTGCTTTAGCATCAAACAGTGGACTGTCTGAAGAGCTATTTTTTGAGCTTTTAAATGATGAAAACATACAAATAGTAGAAACTCTTTTAAATACGTTCAAGTTTAATAATGAAAATTTCAAAAAGACATTAGCTACTCTTGATGTAGAAAAATTATGTTTTATTGCAAATAACAGCTCATTGTCTACACAGATGTTGCACACTCTTTTTCTCTTAAATAATGAATCTGTTGAACTAGCTATCGCAAATAATATAAACCTCTCAAGTGATGATTTAAATTCTCTTCTAATTAAAGAGAATCTAAATCTATTATCTAACTTAGCAACATCTCAAAAATTAGAAGATGCTCAAGTTCAAAAACTACTACTTTTAAAAAATGATAAGATAAACTCTTCATTAGCAAAAAACATACATCTTAATAAAAAAATTTATGAAGAGCTTTATACTTTAAATAGACCTAATATTTCTGAGTCTTTAGCAAAAAACAGATCAACTCCTCTTGAGATATTAGAGCAATTTCAATTAGATGCTATACTAAATAGATATGTAAAAGAGAATCCTACTTTTACAGATGCAATTTCACAAAATATTGGATGGGCATGACAGCAAAAACCATTACAAAATCTCTTCACTCCTTAATAGAAAGCCAAATTCCGACATTTATTTGGGGTGCACCTGGTGTTGGAAAGTCTTCAATTGTAAAACAGATAGCACAAGAGTTAGATATTGAATTCATTGACCTAAGATTATCGCTATTAGATCCAACTGATTTAAAGGGAATCCCTTTTTTTGACAAACATACTCATCGCGCTGTATGGGCTAGTCCATCTTTTTTACCACATGATGAAAATACAAGTGGAATACTATTTTTAGATGAGTTAAATGCAGCACCACCGTCAGTTCAAGCTTCTGCTTATCAGCTAATACTTGATAGAAAAATTGGTGAGTATACTCTGCCAAAAAACTGGGCAATAATAGCTGCTGGAAATCGTGAAAATGACAGAGGTGTAACATTTAGAATGCCCTCACCCCTTGCAAACAGATTTGTTCACCTTGACTTTGATGTTGATGTTGAAGATTGGAAAAACTGGGCATATAAAGCAGGTATTCATAGTGCAGTAATTTCATTCATTAGTTTTGAAAATTCTCAACTTTTCATGTTTCAAGCTGATGCAATACAAAAAAGTTTTGCAACACCAAGGAGCTGGGAATATGTTAGCAATATTTTAAATTCAAGTGCTGGCGAAGAGCTTTTATTGGACTTAATTAGTGGTGCAGTAGGAGAAGAGAGTGCTATTAAATTTTTATCTTTTAAAAAAGTTTTTTCTGAGCTTCCATTAATTGAAGATATTTTAAATGCAAATGAGACCTTCTACCCTACAAGTCCGCAAGCACTACATGCACTAATCTCCTCTATAATAGCAAATGCAAAGAGTGATGAAGAGCTTGAAAATGTTCTGAAATACGCACTTGAATTAAAATCTGAATTTTCTGTTCTTTTAGTTCAAGACTTAGGACAAAATGGAGCTAACCTTGAGAGATTGAAAAGTTGGAGTCTATGGGTAGAAAAGTTTAGCTATCTTTTATAGCAAAATTATGTCTATGACAAAAAATAGAGATATAAAAACAGTAGAACTATTTGCTAGACTTGATGGTAAAAAAGTAGCTTTATTGTGGAAAATAGTTCAAGATATAAAGAATAATTAATGAACACAGAAAAAAAGATAACTCAAATTAGAAGCAAGATGGTAATAGAACAGCCATTTTTCTCTTCACTTGTAAATAATTTCTCTTATATTGAAGATGAAAATATAGAGAGTTTTAAAAGTAGCGTAGATACTTTTTCATACAATCCCGACTTTATTGAAACTCTTAATGACTCACAAATAACATTTATCTTAAATAATGCAGCTATGCACCAAAGCTTAAGGCATACATCACGAAAATCAGGGCGTCTAAATTGGCTTTGGGAGATGGCAACTGATTATGCTATTAATGATATGTTAGTAGAGAATGGTTTTGAACTTCCACCTCGTATGCACTATGACAAGCGGTTTAAAGGTGAGTATGCTGAAGAGATTTATGAGACACTCTTAGATGAGATTGACAACAAAGGTGACAACGCGGCTGAAGACTTTGAAAGTGACGCACAGGAGAAAGAGAAAAATAGTGATAGCAATCTTACAGAACGTTTTGAAGACAAAGAGCAGAGTAAACTTCAACAGGCACAAATGAAACAGAGGTTAAATGATGGTCTAAATCGTGCCAAACAGATGCAAAATACTCCAGAATCTATAGAGCGTATTTTTGGTAACTTAGTTAAAGCTTCTATTGATTGGAGAAATGAGTTGTCTATTTTTTTAAATAGATTTCATAGTAATGATTACAAAATTTCTCCACCAAATAAAAAATATTTGTATATGGATTTAGCCCTACCCTCTGCAGAAAGTGAACACTTACATTTAGTTGTTGGAGTAGATGTATCAGGTTCAATTGATGAAAATAAAATAAAACTATTTATTAGTGAATTAAAGTCACTACTTATGACTTTTAACAACTTTAAAATTGACCTATTTTTTATAGACTCAAAAATAAAAGCTCATTACACTTATGAAAATGGTGATACCTTTGATTATGAAATTCCAGCGGGTTCTAGTACTGACTTTAGACCTCTTTTTGATTATATAGAGACAAACTATATAACTCCAGATGCTATAATATATTTTACAGATGCAGATGGAATTTTTCCAACTAAAGAACCATTGGCACAAACTATTTGGATTGTACATGGAGAAAATAGCAATGTGCCATTTGGAAGGATAATTAAAATATGAATATTAAACAAAAACCAATGGGTGATTATCAAACTAATTGTTACATTGTAACAGTTGATGAGAAAGATTTTATAATAGACCCAGGAATGGGAGCTACGCAATGGGTAGTAGATAATGTAACAAATCCAGTTGCTATTCTTAATACGCACGGCCATTTCGACCATGTATGGTCAAATGCTGAACTAAAAGAGAAATTAAAATTACCAATTTATACACCAAGTGATGATATTTTTATGCTAACTGCTGGTGTAATTAATATGAATGTTCCACCAAGTGAAGCCGATGTTATGGTAGAGGGCGATAAAATAGTTACAATAGAAAATATTAAGATAACTTTTCACCATATGCCAGGACATACAAAGGGTTGTTCTATGATTGAGATTGGTGATGCTATTTTTAGTGGAGATTTTATTTTTAGAGATTCAATCGGTCGTACAGATTTTACATATTCTGATTCTAATCAAATGGTAGAGAGCCTAAAAAAACTATCACGCCTAAATTACGATAAAACTGTCTACCCCGGTCACGGTGGAACTACTACTATCTCTCATGAACAGAGAAATACAAAATTTTGGATTGCACAACTAATGAGTTAAAAAGTTATATCACCATCATACTTTTCTCTTGTGAAACTGCATCTCTTAGCTTTTTTGCCTCTTTTTTATAGTTAAAGTTAGACTTCTTTTTCCTAGAGGCTTTCTCTATCTTAGATGCAATATCTTTAGAGTTATCTAAAAGATAAGTAGCACTTGTTCCACTTATAGTATGTGAAGCCATCTCTATTTTTTCATAATCAATTTGTTCTACAGCTTTGTCTAACACATCTAAAATATCTGGTAACTCTTCAAAATATAACTTTAAAATTTTTTCAATACTAGTAGCAGGTATCCCTAAAATTTCAACAATACGCTCTATATGCTCTATATGTTTTTGTCTATTTTCATCATACTGTTCTACCTCTTTAGAGACACTATGTTTGAGATATTTTTCTAATACTAATATAAACTTACTAGCGTCCATAGGTTTACCTAAAAAATCATCTGCGCCAGCGGCAACAAATTTTTCTTGATCTTCTTGCATAACATTTGCACTTAACATAACTATTGGAGTATGTTTAGCACCCATATCTTCTTCATACTCTAAAATCTTCTTTATTGTAGTAATACCATCTTGATTAGGCATGTGGTTATCCATAAAAACAATATCATAACTATTTTCTTTAAATAATCGCATAGCCTCTTGCCCATCATCAACTATGTTATACTCAATACCATATTTATTCAACATCTCATCAATGAGTAACTGGTTGGCTTTATTATCTTCAGCTACTAAAATATGACCATTGAATCTAAATTGTTCTTTTTTGTCTACATTGTCTAATATAGAGATCTTATCTACCATAATATCAACTATTTTCAGAGGTGTTAATGGTAAAGTAAGTACTTTACAGCGATTTGGTAACAGACTAATATTATATTCTTTATCCACTATTGCTACAAGATTAAAAGGAGATTTTACAAATTTTTCAAGCTCTTCATTAGGTGTATTTGAAGCATCAAAGAAAATATAGGTAGATTTAGATATTTTCTTACCTCCTTCTATATCTAATACTTCAACTCCAAATACATCAAAATAGCGATGTAAAAGTTTCGAATATATCGTACTAGATAAAAATATAACCTTCATCTTTTTTATAGTTTCTAAAGCTGTTGTTGCCATACTTTGTTCATTACATATCTTAACTGGTATTGATAATGTAAATGTAGAACCCTCACCAAGTGTACTTGTTAATCCAACATCTCCACCCATTAATATAGCAAGGTTTTTACATATAGAAAGACCAAGTCCAGTTCCACCATAAATACGAGAAGTAGAATCTTCAGCTTGAGAAAAAGCTCTAAAGATAGTATACTTTTTCTCTTCTTCAATACCTATTCCACTATCTTTTACAGCAAGGTTTAGATATGATATATGACTATCAAATGTAATATTCACATCAATTTGTCCGCCATCTGGTGTAAATTTAAGTGCATTACTTAGATAGTTAATCAATATCTGTTTTACACGCTGAATATCTGCATAAAGACACTCAGAAAATGCAGGGTCTATAAAAGTGACAAAATTAATACTCTTATCGTATGCCTTTGCATAAAATAGTTCGAAAATACTCTCAATAGATTCAAATATATTAAACTCATGAGAATCTATTGCAAAATTACCACTACGAATTTTTGCAAAATCTAAAATATCATTAACAATACTTAAAAGTGAATCCGATGATTCCTCTACTATATTTAAATACTTTAATCCCTTTTCGCTTTTCATTTCAGGCTCTAATAAATTTACAAAACCAAGTATTGCATTAAGTGGTGTGCGAATCTCATGACTCATATTAGATAAGAATAGATCCTTCGCACTCTCTGCAGCATCAGCGCGTTCTTTTGCTTCAACCAAAGGAGTAACATTATGACGAATAGCTATATACTCTTCTATAATATTATCTTCATTTAATATTGGAGCAATTGTTACATCAACATAATAAGGCTCTGCATTTTTAGCTCTATTTTTAATTGTTCCAAAGAATATTTGCTTAGATTCTATGGTTTGCCATAATTTTTCAAATAAAGATGATGGAGTACTTGGATGTCTTATTATATTATGATTTTGTCCAACAAGCTCATCGTATGAATAACCGGATACATCACAAAAAGTTTTGTTTGCGTAAGTTATTATTCCTTCTGTATCAGTTTTTGAGACTAAAGCACTACTATCGATTGCTTTTTTATACTCTTCTAATATCTTAGTCTCATGACTAGCCTCTTTTTCGGCACTCTCTCGTCTACTAATCATATCATTTACAATTTGAGCTATATCTTGTAGTTCTGTAAAGTATAAACTCTCTAAATCTAATCTCTCTGAAGTGTCTTTGAAGTTATAAAAAAATCTTTTTATTATTGAAAAAGATTGATAAATCTGTTTGAAAGTGATATAAATTAGAAATATTAGAAGAAGAAGAAACGTTATATAGATTACCTTTTGTTCTTTTTCTAACTTATCTATCTCTTTATTAATAGTTTTTATTACACCACCTTGTTCTTTAGAAAATGCATTTTCAATATGGTGAACACTGCTCTCCATTTTAGCTTTTAAGGTAAGATTTTCATTTAGTCCAATCTGTTGCATTTTTTTAGCAATTTCCATAAAAGTATTATGATAACTACTAAAATAGTAAAACTCTTTAGTAGAAGCTTCTGCTGAAAAAGTTGCCATAATATTGTTGAAAGTATTTAAATATTTCAAATCATGACTTAAAAAAAAGTCTTTTTCAGCACGACGAAGCCGAAGGAGAGTAATCAACGTTGTAGTTGACTTTTTACTGTTTAATATATTCTCTAGTTTGTACACATCTTCAACAAACTTCTTTTTTAATCCATGCTCTTCATCAATTCCTATTTCAAAAATCAATTTTTTTATTTTTAAAAATACCTTCATATGAAATGAAAGCTCTTGATTTATATATGAAATATTAGATAACTTAATTGTTCCTTTATCAAAAAGAGTTAAGTTACTGCTGAAGATATTGGCTAATTCAACCATTTTATCTGCATATTTTTGTTTTTTATATAATAAAAAATCTTTTTCTGCACGACGCATTTGTAAAAGAGTCACCTGTAACTCTTTAATTTTAATGTTACATCTATGATACTGTTCTATATTTGTAGAAACAGCATATTCATTAATAACTAGACTTGTTGTACTAAACATTACTAGCGCAAAAATCAATAAAAAACGTCTGTTTAAACTTTTCAAATATTTAGATTATGTAACTTAAACTAGTTACTCTTCTTTCATTAATTTAAGTTGTAATACATGTCTATCAGTAACTACTGTACTAAATTCACCCTCAAACACTTTAACATCAAGCACAAAACCACGTACTGTTACGAGTCTTTTTCTTCCCTCTTTATGACGAAGCCTTGCTTCAAAACTAACCTCATCACCAACTCTTACAGGCGAGAGAAAGTTTGACTTTACCGATGCTAAAACAACATTTTTCTCATTCACTGCTACCATTGCAGCATGATCTGCTGCTGAAAAAATGAAACCACCGTGAACGAGTCCCATATCATCTGCTGCCATTTCAGGAGTTGTAATAAGACTTACTTTAGCAAATCCACTACGTAACACATCTACAATACCACTAAGTACTTCATTTACTTTTAAATGTGTATCTTGTACAATTTTTTCACCAAACTCATACTCATCATCTTTAGTTCTACTCATCTATAAGCGCCTCCAAGTAGCACAACCACTCAAAATTATGCAAGCATACCACTATCATCATTAAGTCCATATGTATTTTCTAATATACCTTTTTTAGAAACAGCTTGAATCTTCTCATTTATTAACTGTGTATTGATACCATAGTGCTGATGTAGTAGCTCTAGAGATTCTTTTATATGTTCAACTCCTAAAATTGCAATTTTATCAACTTGTGAATACATTTTCCGAAGCTCTACCTCTTGAGTATGTGACAAATCACCCAATAACTGTTCAAACTTTTTCTCAACACCCTCATAATCACCAGCAACAGTTAAAAGTTTTAATGCTGTATTATTCATCGAATCATAGAGTGGTTCAAGCTCTATAGTTTTTTGTTCTAATACACTCATATGATTAGATGCACCAACAATACTCTCTTCAAGCGTATACAACGCCTTTTGATTGGTAGCAATTGCATTTTCATAACTCTTTGTTCCTTGTGCGACACTAACAAGTGATTTTTGCATCATTTCAAAGCGACTTTTAAAGTCATCAAACCAATCATCAAAAAAACTTTGTGTGTTTTGGACAATTGTATTTGCACTCATCTCTAATAAATAACTTAACTTTTCAGTCTGCTCTTGTAAAGAGACAAGTTTTTCCTCTACTACAGTTTTCTCACTCTTTTCATCAATATGATCTTTAATTAGTTTATACAATATATTATAGTGATCTTGTTCAGAAAGACGTAATAGATCAAGATGCTTATGTAATACATTATCTAACTCTACACTTTGCTCTTTAGTATAATGTTCTAAAGTATCAATTACTATAGATTGTTGTATGCTTAACTTCTCAAATTTTTGCAAAAATATTATTTGGTTCTCTTTTAAATGGCGTAGTACTCCAAACTCTTCACGAAAATTTTGTTCTAACTCACGTGAGGCATCACTAGTTTTCTCAGCTAAAGAGTGAAGACCAACATCTAACTGACTAAAATACTCTTTTATCTCTCCAATTAAACGAACTAAAATATCACTTAACTCTTCTGCATCACTCCTATCCATTTTCTCTTTTGCTTGATACATTACATTACTCATTAAAAATAGTAACAGACCTACAAAGATTGGTATTAAAGCTGTTTGAAAACGTACAAAAAATTGTTCAATACCTGAAATTTGAAAAAGCATTAAGTGTAAAACCGAACCAGAAATTGCTATACTCATTATTATAGGAGAGAAATTCATTAAGTTTTTACTACTAAAAAACATAGCTTGACGTACAAATAGAGCTACCATAATTAAAGAAGGAACCCAAAGTTCCAAATAATATTCTTGCATAAAATTTCCTTGTAATGTATTATAGTATAATCAACTTTTAATTAAAGGTTAAATCAAGTAATGAAAAAAACCTCAAATATTATAAGCATTAAACTATAGCACTGTGAGACACTTCTAATGTTAAAATACAATGCAAACCTTTCACTAAATAAAAGAGTATAAAATGGCTAATCGTAAAAAAGTTCTATTTGAGTGTCAAGCATGTGGATTTACTTCGGCAAAATGGATGGGTAAATGTCCTAACTGTAATGAGTGGGATAGCCTAATAGAACTATCGCAAGATCAACAAAAAGTTCTCAAAGAGACTACAACTGCCAAAACCTCACCAGTAAGAGCCCTACCAATCACTGAAATTACACAAACTGAAGTTATAAGATTTAGTAGTTTTGATATTGAGCTAGATATGGTTTTAGGCGGTGGAATAGTACCTGGAAGTTTAACTCTAATTGGTGGAAGTCCAGGAGTTGGAAAGTCTACACTACTTTTAAAAATTGGTGGAAATGTTGCATCTTCTGGGAAAAATGTCCTTTATGTAAGTGGGGAGGAATCCCCTGGACAAATTAAAATCAGAGCTGATAGATTAGATGCAAATTCAGAAAAACTATTTTTACTTAGTGAGATAAGATTAGATCAAATTTTAGTTGAACTTAGTCAAAGGAATTATGAACTTATAATAATAGATTCAATCCAGACACTCTATAGTGAAAAAATTACAAGCGCACCGGGAAGTGTTTCACAAGTTAGAGAGATAACTTTTGAACTTATGCGTTTAGCAAAAGAGAGAAACATAGCAGTACTTATAATTGGTCACATTACAAAAGATGGCTCAATTGCAGGTCCTAGAGTTCTTGAGCATATGGTTGATGTTGTACTCTATTTTGAAGGAGATGCTAGTAAAGAGCTTAGAATTTTAAGAGGCTTTAAAAACCGTTTTGGTTCAACTAGTGAAATAGGTATTTTTGAGATGTCAAATAGAGGTCTAATTAGCGCAACAAATATATCTTCAAAATTTTTCTCCAGAACAAAAGCCCAAGCAGGTTCTGCACTAACTGTTATAATGGAGGGAAGCCGTCCTTTAGTTTTAGAAGTTCAAGCATTAGTAAGTGAAAGCTCACTGCCAAATCCAAAAAGAAGTGCGACAGGATTTGATAGTAACCGTCTTACAATGCTTTTAGCACTACTTGAGAGAAAACTTGAACTACCCCTTAATCAATATGATGTTTTCATAAATATATCAGGTGGAATTAAAATAGTAGAAACCGCAGCAGACTTAGCAGTATTAGCAGCTATTATTAGTAGTTTTAGAAATAGAGCCATAAGTAAAGAGACAGTATTTATTGCAGAAGTTAGTCTAATTGGAGATGTACGTGAAGTTTACCATATGGATACAAGACTAAAAGAGGCAGCACTTCAACATTTTGACCATGCAATACTTGCAAAAAAACCATCACAAAATTTTGGAATTAAATGTTTTGCAGCAGAAGAAGTTACTCAAATTATTGAGTGGATGTAATAAAAGAGTTATAGTACAAATATCAAGATAGATGGAGAATATTTTCTAAATACTTAAGATATAGAGAAAAGGTTTGTAATGGAACTTATGAATACAAATATAGATGATATTTCACAATTATCTAAACTATTAGGCTCTCTTTTTCAAGAAGAAACAGAATTTTATGTAGATGCGAGTGTTCAAATAAGAGGTATTACAAAAATACTTGAAAATTGTGAGCTTGGAAGTATTATTATTGCTAAAGAATCAGATAAAATTGTTGGAATGATAAATATCTTATTCACTATCTCAACAGCATTAGGTGGTAGGGTTGCTTTATTAGAAGATATGATTATCTCAAAAAATTATCGTAATCAGAAGATAGGCTCTAAATTAATCAAATATGCAATAAAGTTTGCTAAAGATAACGAATGCTTACGTATAACATTATTAACTGATGAAGATAATTACATAGCACACTCATTTTATACAAAAGAGGGATTTAGCCGTTCAACAATGGTTCCATTTAGAATGATGTTATAGTAAAAAAGTAAACCGTTATGTTACTACTAACTATTAAACTAGACAGTTACTATTGACAATAAACTAGATTCAAGATAGACTTTTACCAAACAATCGTTTGGATTAATATGGCAATTAAAAAAACATCGAAAGAAGAGATTTTAAAAAATTCCATCAAATTATTTAAAATAGATGGATATTACAATACTTCAATGGCGAACATTGCTTCAGCTTGCGGATTAATCAAAGGTAGTATCTATCACCATTTTAAGAGTAAAGATGAAATTGGACTAGAGTCTTTAAAGTATATTCATAAATATTTTGAAGAAAATATTTATAAAATAGCCTACATAGATGATATGTCAGATAAAGAAAAAATCAAATTGTTTGTAAAAAAAACTAATGATTACTTCCTTAATAGCGAAGGCGGTTGTTTACTTGGAAACTTAGCATTAGAGGTGTCATCAGAAAATGTACTATTTAAAGATGAAATTAGAGCCTATTTTTTGGCGTGGGAGAAAGCATTGGCTTATATTTTTAAAAATACGTACAGTGAAGATGTAGCTCTATCTTTAGCAAAAGAGTATGTTGCATTAACACAAGGCTCTATCATGATGATGAGTCTATATAATGAGACAGAAAACTATCTACAGGTTGGTCAAAAAATTATTAATACAATTTAATTTTTTTTGACCTATTTTATAAAACAATCGTTTGGTTGTCTACAATAGAGGAGATAAAGTGCAAAAAGAGATAAAATTACCATTACCACCATTTAACAAAGAGAGTGCAACACAAAAAGTTCGTATGGCTGAAGATGGATGGAACAGTAAGTTTCCAAAAAAAATAGCTACTGCCTATTCAGAAAATAGTATCTGGAGAAACCGTAATACCTTTATATATGGAAGAGAAGAGATTATTTCATTTTTAGAACAAAAATATAAAAATGAACTTGAATATAAACTCTCTAAAGAGCTATGGGCATATACAGAGAATAAAATTGCTGTGAGATTTGCCTATGAATGGCATGATAAAAGTGGTCAATGGTGGCGTAGTTATGGAAATGAAAATTGGGAATTTAATGAAAATGGTCTAATGAAAAAACGTTTTGCAAGCATCAATGATTTTGCAATATCTAAAAATGACAGAAAGTTACTATGGGAAGGAGATAAAAGACCGCAAGAGTATAAATCATTAAGCCAAATGGATTTATAATCTAGTTGAAGAGGGAGTGTAATAAATTCTGTGTCAACACCTAATTTTTCTTAAAAGTGTATCATAATCTTAAAGCGTGACTTGATGTTTAAAGTCATGCTTTTATACAGTACACTTGGTCTGCGTTAAACATTTCTAGTTCGTCATAAAATGACAAGGCTTCCCTCAACACGTCTGTAACTAAGATTGTATCCATCGTGTTTGATATTTTCCAAGATAGAACAGCTTTAGAGTGCCAATCAATAATAGCAGCCATGTAAACCATACCACTTGAGAGTTTTTTCACCCTTTAATAACTCAAACACCAATTTAGTTTTAAACTCACCTGTGTAAACAGTTCTTTTCCGACTCATCTTTTATCCCTATTCAATATTTTGTTATTTTAACTTTTTTGGAATAAGAATCTAGTTTTTTCTCTCTTTATTTTTTTGGGTATTATATTGTATCAGCTTACAGAAGTATTAGAAGAAATTTACCTTACCTTTTTACTTATCAAAAATTTAAAGTTGACAATAGTAGATTTCTACTAAGGTTAAATTGACGTACTAGTAAACTATAAAAAAGTAAGTCATATCAATTTCTTGACCCACATCTCAAAAGTTCTATCAGGTATAAAGTATATTTCACCGCTTTTATCTATCAACTCTTTATTAAATAACGCACTTATTGCTGATTGCAAAGATTGCTTATTTATATTAAACGTAGAGAGTACTTCCTCAGCGTAAAAACCATTACCGTAGTTAGCAACAACTTTAAGAGCAATTTTTTGATTGTTGTTTAGCATGTCATAAACCATTCGATACGATGTATCCTTAGAAGCTATAATATCATCAATAATTTCATTGATTGAGCTTTTAGTAATCTCTTCTTGTCTCATAAAGAGTAAATGCAGCACATGTAAAATTAATTTTGTTTCTCCATCGCTTTGTTCATAAATGTATATAATGTTTTCATGACTAATGTTTAGATATGTCTTTGAGTAATCATAAAGTTCGTCAATTTCAAATCCCTGTAATTCAAAATGTTCTGCTAGTTCATATAAAGGGGCTTTGTAACTAAAGAGTTCTGTTAACGTATGCCTTTTACTACCCAATAATATAAAGGTGATATTTTCTCTATTTTGAATATAGGTTCTAAGAATTGCATCAATCTTCACATCTTTAATAGTGTCAATTTGCTGAAATTCATCTATTGCAATCACCACACTTTTTTCTTTAGCGATAGCTGTTAATGTTGCAAAAAAATCTTCAATCATCTCTTCAAAGCTTAATGTCGCAACAATTGGCTTAATTGAGTATTCAAGTGTTTCACTATTAATAGTAGGTTCTACTCTAACTCTTTTAAAAAGGTTTGTAAATTTTTTTATTGCATTTTTTAAATCTAATTTTGTAGAATTACTAAGAGACTTTAATAAAGATTTAGCGAAACTTTCTTTTGAAGTAATATCAAATATATCCACATATATAGATAAGTACTCATCACTAGAGTCTAAAAATTTCTTCACTAAAGTAGTTTTACCCATTCTTCTTTTTGAGTAAATTAAGATATTATTTGAGTATTTTGCTATTTCTTGTAGCTTTAGTAGCTCTTTTTTTCTTCCAAAAAAATTATTTTCTTTAGCAATATTGTCATAATTAAAAGGAGTTTTCATATATTAGCCTTAGTATTTAAAATCAATACTATAAGTATAATACATTTAGTATTTAAAATCAATACTAAAGTTTTATAAGAAATCTATTAAGTTTTAATCGTCATTGTAATTAGATGAGTAGTAGATTTCTACTTAATTTATTATCATATTTCATCTGTATTTCCTTCTGTGTGTTCAATTTTATCAAATTGACACAGAATTATTTACAGTCTCGTTGAAGCCTATCTTATCTATTTTTTGACATTTCTATACTTCACTTAATAGATAATCATTTGGCTCACCTAGATAAAAACCTTGAATGAGATCAACACCTAACTCTTTTACAATTTCAAAAATCTCTTCTGAATGTACATACTCTGCAACAACAGTCATATTTAAACTTTTTGCAAATGATATTATTGTATTTACGACCACTCTACTATTTTCATCTCTATCTATATTTTTAATTAATGAACCATCAATTTTCAAATAGTCTGAATCCATTTTTATAAGATATTCAAAATTTGAATATCCACTACCAAAGTCATCAATTGCAATTTTTGCACCAAGACTTTTAACTTTTTTAATAAAATTTTTAGTTTTTTGTAAATCATTTAATTCTTGAGTCTCTAAAAGCTCAAAAGTGAGCTGTTTTGCAATTGAATATTTTTGTATACTCTCTATTATGAAATCACTTATATCATCATTTAATATATCTTCAAACTCTAAATTTAATGAAAAATTCAAATTAGTATTACTAAATTTTTTAAATGATTTTGAAATCATTATTTTAGTAATTTCTGGATAAAGTTTAATTTTTTGAGCAATACCCAAAAAATAGAGTGGCAACAAAATTTCACCATCTTCTTTTTTTAACCTAGTAAGACACTCATATTTATCAACTTTTTGAGTTAGTGCATTAAATATAGGTTGATAAAATACAATAATTCTATCATCTTCAATAGCTAATCTTAACTCATTTGCTACTTTGATATTGTTTTTATGATTATTAGAGAGCATAAGATTATGATTAAAGATCAGATACTTAATATTTCTCTCTCTTGCTCGTTTCATTGCCATGTTGGCATTAATTAAACTATGATTATCACCATTAATTTTTGCAGATGAAATTGTTAAACTATACCTTATAACATTAGATTTATAAATAACTGTAGATTTATTAATTATTTTAAATATTTTTTGAATTTTGCCCTCAACATCACTCTCATCTTTATCTAAACAACAGATTAATACAAACTCATCTGATGGTAACTTATATACTATTTCATCATCACTATCAAATGTAGTAAATAGTAATTTCGCAACTTGAATTAAAACCTTATCACCAACCTTATGACCATAAAAATCATTTATTACAGAAAATTCATCAATGTTAATTAAAACTAACGTCTTACCAACGCTTTTATCTAAATCAATAAGTAATTTTAATCTATTTGGTAGTTTTGTTAATTTATCATAATATGCGTTCTTATAAATAACATTAACTCCCTTCTTAATACGACTCTCTAAAGAGTTGTTTAGCTCCTCTAACTCGCGAGAAACGCTATTTGCAAGATGTGATATTGCATGGATAAAATTAACACTAAACTCACCTTCTATAGTCAAATTATCTCCTAAGGCAGGTGTAATACTCTTTTTACTCTCAGAAATTGCCAAAGTTGTTGTTGTCTCATTTAAAAGTTCGCATTTTCCATTTGCCTGAAAAAACTCACCATATGTAAAAAAACCGGCTGTAGGTGCTTGATTTGAAAATATCTTCATCTCATTTTCAAGATAATGCCCTGCAAAACGTCTTCTTGCCATACATGAATATATAAATATTGATTCTACCTCATATTTAGATCTATTTAAAATATTTCTAATGTGATTATCACTTGAACTAAGGATCATCTCTATATCACTAATACCAAACCTTACAAACTTTCCCTCTTTTATATTTCCAGCAAACGTCAACGAATTGTCATCATGTTTTGCTAAAACTGCGCGACCAATTTGAACGCCATTATCTTCAAAAATAAGAGGAAACTCTATTCCTATAGATGGTAATGAATTAGCTATATCATCGCCTAAATATTTAGAGTAAATCTCAATTATTGGAGTGTTATCAATCTCATATACTCTATTTTTAATAGACTTTGTAACTTTCATTTTTTTACCAATGGGCGTCCAATTAAAACTATAATCAGTAGATACTTGAAGATTTAAATTATTAAGAGAAACTGCTACAGCACCATTACTCGTAATTTCATTATTATCAAAAACAAAAGTCTCTTTTAAATTACCATTATCTCCTGCTAATCCACCAGAGATTATAATATCACTATTAATACTATTTAAACCATTCACATACTCTTCACCATTAGTATTAATACCATCTGTAAAACTAATAATTACCTTCGTATTCTCACCTACAATCTTAAGAGATAGCTCTCTACCCATATTAAAGCTATTATTGTTTGAGGTTGATTGTTTAATGAGTGCAGAGTTCAAAATAGTATCATTGAAAGCTGTAAAGACTATCACACTTTTTTTATAGGCATATATATTTGAATTTTCTATCACACCATCTGATGTGCTTCCTATTAAAATTGATTTTGGTAAATGTGCATTTAGTCTATCTTGAATACTTCTTATAAACTCATAATCTGAAAAAGCACAAAAAACTTGAATAAAAAGAGATGGACTATCTTTAATATCCAATAATGTTATTATATTTTCTAACTCATTTACATCAATAAAGTTTTCTACTTTAGTTACCAACAAAATTTCCTTATTAAACTTATTACAAAACTAAAACAGGCCTCTTAAATAAGAAGTGTAATACTTAAAGTCCTAATTCTATATAACTTTGTATACTGTAACCAATTAATAGTACTATTTGGCTTCTAGGAACTTAATTACATTATTCATTTTTTGACGTTTTGCCATATCAAGGGGAGTTAATCCATTTGTAGTTTTAGCTCCAATATCTGCGCCAGCTTTTAACAACAACTTTAAGATTTCAAGTTCACCTGAATATGCAGCAGCATGAAGAGCTGTCATATTGTTATGACCTTTAAGGTTCACATTAGCTCCATATTTTAAAAGTGAATCTACCATCTCTATCTCTCCGTATGAAGAGGCTAATTGAAGTGGTGTTAAAGAGTTATTATCAAATCTATTAGCATCTTCTCCAGCTTTTAGTAAAATTTGTAACATATGTGTTCTATGTGCCATAACTGCTACATGTAAGTAACTTAGTCCACCTTTTAATTTTTCATTTAAATTAATACCTACAATCAAAGATTCTAAATCTTTTGCATTATTTGCAACAATTGCTTGTGAAATAATCTCTTGTTTAGTTAACTCTTTTGTTGGTTTTTGTTCAATCTCAGAGTTACTAAAACGTAGTCCAAGAGCATATGAACCAATTAAAGCAAAAATTGTAAGATACAGAAGAAGAGATTTTTTGTAAGTTGTATGCAGTTTATCTGAACGAATGATAAAAACTGTCACAATAGATAAAATGTATGTCATAGGAATTGCGTAAGCGAATACAACATAAACTAGATAAAGATTTCTATCTAACTTTGAGACACTATCATCTTGCAATGGTACGTAACGATACCAAGGATTTGCATTTGTTTTAAACATCTATCTCTTCTCCTTCAATCCAAACTTTTTCAACACAGCCAAAAATCTCTTGACCGTTATATAAAGAGTGGCTGTTCTCAATTTTATAACTCCTGTTTGGATTAAAAAGAATAAAATCTGAACTTTTAAAATTTAAAATACTTGATGGGTTTACAGAAGTTAATCTCAATAGTTCAGCCATATCTATAATACCAGTTTTAACTAAGTATGTATAATAAAGAGGCAAAATATCTTCAATAGATTCTGTTCCAAATTTAGCTTCAAAAAATGAGACCTCTTTAAATACTACAGAACGTTCAGACTGTAAAGAGGTTAAAATATCAATTTTACCACTCTTTAGTGCTTCTAATAAAAACTCTTTTGTCTTTGCATCACGAAGTGGTGGGTATATTTTAGCATAAGTATTAAAGTTATCGCACATCTCATCTGTTAAGACTAAATGGTGTAAAGAGACTTCACTCTTAACTCTAACGCCATTTTCACGAGCATCAGAAATCAACTCTATTGCACGTTTTGTTGAGATTGCTTTAAAAAGAACTTCAACGTCAAACTCTCTTGAAAACTCTATCATCATAGCAACTTGTACAGCTTCTGCAACAGGTGATATACCTGATAGTCCAAGTCGTGCAGAGACTTCACCCTCATGCATCACACCATCTGCATTTAAATCAACATCTAAAGGTTGACAAAAAATCGGTACATTGTACATTTTAGCATACTCAAAAACTCGTCTTGTCAAATTATTATCAAGTGTAGTAATCAAATATGGAGCAACAGCACCATTTTTAAGTAAAGAGGCAATATCGCTCAATTTTGCCTCTTCATTTACAGAGTGTAACACAGTCTCAATTTTAGCACCACTGTGAAGTTTAGAACGTGAATGAATATAATCTAAAACTATTTCATTACTAACTGAAGGATTTAAGTCACTCATTAATACAGCAGTAGTAACACCACCTTTAATTGCTGATGAAGATATATTTTTAAGTGAAGAGGCACTAATCTGCTCATCACATGGACGAATATTTAAATCTACAAGACCATTAAGTAGATAACTGCCTTGTGCATTTAACTCATCACTATTTTCATTTTCTATAATAACATCAGTAATAACTTCTAACCCATTTTTAATAATAGTTGCATTTTTAATAATCATGTTAGAATTATATTCTAATTTGGAGCTATTAATGAAACAATTATTTATATTTTTTACAATTTTTGCACTATTTTCATTTGCAGACGATTATAAGAACGGAGAATCACTATACTTTCAAAAAGGGTGTAACGGTTGCCATGGAATTACAGGTGAGGGAATGAATACATATCCAAAACTCTCAAACATGCCAAAAGAGTATCTAGTTAAAAAGTTACTACACTATAAAAATGATGTCATAAAAAGGATGCAAGCTAATTTAATGATTCCATTCGCAAAACCATTAAAACAAAAAGAGATAGAGCTGATTTCATACTTTTTAAGTACTTGGCATAAGGATAAAGATATTGAACCTTATGATATAGAGTTTGAAACTTGGGGTGATGGTGGGAGTTGATGTCCTAATTGTTGATTTAAAAGAGTTACTTCCATATCAGACGCTGGCATTGGTTTAGCATAAAAATAACCTTGAATATTTTCACAACCATTTTCAACTAAAAACTCTTTTTGCTCTTTTGTCTCAACCCCCTCAGCTATTGTTCTAAGGTTTAAACTTTTTGCTAAAGCAATAACTGCTTTTGTAATAGCAATATCTTCTTCATCATCTGGTAAATCTTTAACAAATGATCTATCTATTTTTAACTTATTAATAGGAAGCTTTTTAAGGTATGATAAAGAGGAGTAGCCAGTTCCAAAGTCATCAACTGCCAACTCTATACCAATATCACTAATTTTATTTAGTATTTTTATAGCCTCTTCTGGATTTTTCATAATTTGACTCTCAGTAACTTCAAGTTCTAACCACTCTGGCTTACATTCAGTCTCTTGTATCAGATTTGAGAACATAGTTAAAAAATCTTTTTGTTGCAAATGAATAACAGAAAGATTCATCGCCAAAACCCCTGGATTTAATCCATCTTTATACCACTTTGATATTTGTGTCATTGTAGTTTTCATTACAAATCTATCTAACTCAACAATTAATCCTGTAGATTCAGCAAGAGGAATAAACTTAGTAGGAAGGACTAAACCCATTGTGGGGTGTTGCCATCTAACTAGAGCCTCAACTCCTATAAGTCTATTACTTCTACCATCTACTTGTGGTTGATAATAGACTAGAAACTCTTCATTTTTAAGCGCCACTCTTAGACTAGCTTCCATAGCAACTCGTTCAAATGCAAGCTCTGTCATTTCTGCACAGTAGTATTGAAAATTATTTCTTCCCTCATCTTTGGCTTTATACATAGCAGCATCTGCATATTTAAGAAGATTAGCAGGAGAACTACCATCATCAGGATAGATACTGATACCTATGCTACTTAAGACATAAAATTCATTATCACCAATAGTAATTGGTTTTTTAAGAACTTTTAAAATCTTATTAGCAAGAAGTGAAGCATCTTGACCTTGATGTAAGTTTTCTATTATTACAGTAAATTCATCACCACCTAAACGAGCTAATGTGTCCTCTCTTCGGATAGTTTTATTAAACCTTTCTGTTACAACTTTTAAGACTTCATCACCAATTTTATGTCCATGAGAATCATTAATCTCTTTAAAATGGTCAAGGTCTATAAATAGTAGAGCCATTTTCGTACTATTACGTCTAGATTTTTCTATTGCTTGCTCTAACCTATCGTTAAAAAGATCTCTATTTGCAAGCCCTGTAAGTGAATCATAATTTGCTTGGTGATGCAACTCATTTTTCTGTTCAAGCAACCTATTATGATGGTATTTTAAGGCTATATTTGAACTTTTTATTAAGTTAATCATACCATTCATAGTATCTGAAAGAGTAAAAATTTCAATAGAGCCATGACTTGGTATTGGCTCAAATGGTATACCATTTGCATCTGTATTTTGTATTACTCTTATAATATTTGAAAGAGGTTTTAAAATAAAAAAATATATGGCAATAAAAAGAAAAAATGTAAGCATCAAAGAGATAACAATAAAATTTATTATGCCCATTTTAATAACTTGCTTCAACTCCTCGTTCATAGAAGAATCAGTAATATAAACCGTAATAGTCCCTATATGTTCTCCTAAGCTATTTTTAATCTCATGTCTATCAGAGTAATAACACTCTTGTAGTTTTCTATTTTGTTCTCTGTTCTCTGGATTATAATCAATAAGTTTTCCATCATAATCCCTTATTTTCCCACTAATATATCTCTTCTTACCTACAATTTTACCCATATTATAATCTTCAATTATAATTGCAAAAATTTCTCTAAAAATAATTTCGTTAAAGATTAATTTGTTATACTCATTGATAGAGTACGATTCCATTAAATTAGCAATGTTTTTTTGCAGTGATACAGCAGTAAGATTTGAATCTTTATTCATCTTTTGAACTATTTTCTTTTTTGTCTCTTTATAAATATATGTTGAATGTATAGACATTATTATTGTAACAGTGGTAATAATAATTATTCCAAGAGTGAAATATAGTGATTGTTTAGGAGTTTTATTTTTCAATGCCAAGTACTGTCTTTCTAATTGTTATCAACTTTTGCTCAATATTTTTTGCTGAAATAGCCAAAATTGGTAACTCTATATTTTTATCAACATGTTTACCATTTAAATACATATCCATTGCACGTACTGCCTCTTGCCCCATTAAATAGGGTTGTTGCATAGCAGAACCAATGATAACTCCTTTTGGAATAAGTTCTAAAAACTCAGGCTCTGCATCAAATGTTATCAATAAAATATCATTTTCTTTCCCACTATCATAAATTGCCCTAAGTGCCCCAGTATAGATATTTGAAGTTTGTAACCAAACTGCACGAAGATTTTTATATCTATATATCATCTCTTTTGTAAAATTATAAGTTTCATCTTCACTCCAAATTTTTAGTTGCTTTATATCTGTACCCTTGATATTATATTCATCCATCGCTTGCATAAATCCAGCTGTTCTAGCCTTTCCATTCAACCTTTTTTGTGGTATTGCTACTATTGCTACTCTTCCTTTTTCCCAGCCACGTTCAATCAAATTTTCAGCAAGTATTTTACCAATACTATATGCACCCTCTCTATTATTTGAAGAGATATATGAAACATACTCACCACTATCTACTCCAACATCAGCTATAACAACAGGAATTCCAGCATTTTTTGCAAGCTTCAAAATAGTCACACAAGATGAAGAGGTAGTAGGAGATACAATTATGCCAGATACTTTATTTTTAATAGCCCGCATAGTAATCTCTAACTCACGTTTTTTACTATTGTCTGCACTATAAATTTTAAGATTATAATCCAATGAGTTAGCACTACTCTTTATACCACGCTCCATAATTTTCCAAAATGGAATTCTATTATCTGTGACAATATAAACCAACTCTTTTTTAGTTTTATTTATTACTTTAGTTGATACTATTTTACTTTGCATAGCTTTAGAATCTAATGGTAAAAATACAAATATAAGTAAAAGTGCTAAAATGCCATAAAATGGTACATATTTGCCATTAAGTCTCTCTTTATAAATCATATATTTCCTCAAATTCCTAGTACAAATAAATTTACAAGATTATATCAAAAAAAATTAATAATTTTATATTTTAAAAAAAGTATTTTATAAGAAAACATTATTTATATATCAATTTACTACGCCATTGTCTTTTCTCATATACTTTATACAATTTCGTCCACTATTTTTGGCTTGATACAGAGCTTCATCTGCACGCCTAAACATAGTATCTGCATCATCTGCATCTGAAAAACTTGAAATACCAATAGAACATGTAATTGTTCCAACAATTTTAAAAGCTTCACTCTCAACTATTTTTTTACATTTTTGAGCGACACTTTTAGCTTCATCAATACCTGCAAACGGTACTAATACAATAAACTCCTCTCCACCCCAACGTGCTAAGAAGTCACTTGTTCGTAAACTTGCTTTAATTCTAGTTGCAAACTCTTTTAATACACTATCACCAATTAAATGCCCATAAGTGTCATTAACTTTTTTAAAATAGTCGATATCTAAAATCATAATTGAAAAACTTTTTTTATACCTTTTTGCTTCATCAACTCTATTATCCATAATTGTTTCAAATTTATAACGATTATATACACCTGTTAAACTATCTTTTTTAGCAATTGATTCAGCTAACTTTCTATTTGTAATCTCTTTATAAATTGCTATATATCCATCTTGTTTACCATCCATGTTAATATCTGGATGAATTGTAAGACTAACCCAATATGTAGTTTTATCTTTTTTAATATTTCTCAACTCTGCGATATGTGTCTTATCTTGTAAAATGTCATTCCAAAGCTCTTCATAGTGAGATGATGAAAAACTAGAATCTCTAACCATAAAATGGTTATTTCCTACAAGCTCTTCAAAAGTAAAACCACTAAGAGAACAAAAAGCGCTATTTACATATGTTATTACGCCTTGAAAATCAGTTTTACATATTGGAACATATTGATTTATTATTTGCTGTTCTTGCTGTAGTTGATAACTCTGCTTTTTAATCTTATTTAGCAGACTATTGTGTTTTGTCATATCTCGTACAGAACCTATGACGTAAGAATGATTACTCTCTTCAAAGTACCTCAAACTAGCTTCAATTGAAAGATATGAGCCAGCTAATTTTAAATGCTCTCCTGAAAATGACTCTATTGACTCTTTTTTCAATTGACTAACTTCTTCTTCCCATGTTATAGCATCTTCAGAAGAGACTCTAATGTCTTGAAGTCTCATACTATAAAATTGACTCTCTTCATAACCTAAATTTGTTGTCATCGCTTTGTTGACATATATAAACTTCTGACTTAGTGCATCAACAACAAAAAAAGCATCGCCTGATGATTCAACCATAGTGCGTAAAAAATGATTTGAAATTATCTTATCCATCAATTAATCCTTGTTCTACCTTGAATAATAGCCTTTTCTGGATAATAAAGATGCTATTTTATGACTATTATTTATACAATAATATTTATTAGAGTTTTAACCTTAGCTTTGGCTAGACTTAAAAATTTATTTTGCACAATCTCACCACTTTCTTAATCTCTAAGGATTGTTCTAGTTTTGCAAGAACTCTATTATATAATGACGTGTTATAGTAATTAAAAGATACAACCTAATAGGGACAACAACAATATGGACTATCAATCAATACTAGAAGAGATCGCACAAGAGGTAACTCCTCTATTAGATAAAGGCAAAGTTGCTAATTATATCCCAGCTCTTGCAAATATAGAGCCTAAACAGTTTGCTATGACACTAACACTGTTTGATGGAACTCAATTTAGCGTAGGTTCACCTAATACTCTTTTTTCTATTCAGAGTATCTCAAAAGTTTTTACATTTACACTGGCTCTAAAGTTTTACGGGGTAGAGCTATATAAACGTATAGGAAGAGAGCCATCTGGCAATCCATTTAACTCACTAGTACAGCTTGAATATGAAAATGGAATTCCTAGAAATCCATTTATTAATGCAGGTGCAATAAACATTACAGATGCTCTAATAAGTCACTTTAAAGATGATAAAAAAACTTTTAAAGAGATTATATCTTTTGTAAGATCTATCACAGATGAGCCAGATATTGTCTACAACAAAAACGTTGCAATATCTGAGATGGAACATGGACATAGAAACCTTGCACTTGCAAACCTAATGAAAAGTTTTGATAATATAGATAATTCTGTACTAGATGTAGTGCAAACCTATTTTAACCATTGTGCCATTGAGATGAATACTAAGATGTTATCGCGATCTATGCTATATCTTGCAAACCACGGAAAAGATCCAATTAATGATAATATATATATTTCCCCCCAACAATCTAAACGTATTAACGCCGTTATGCTCACATGTGGACATTATGATGCATCAGGAGACTTTGCTTTTAATGTAGGTTTACCTGGTAAAAGTGGTGTTGGTGGAGGCATAGTAGCTGTTATACCAAAAGTTATGGGTATTGCTGTATGGTCACCTGGACTTAACAAACAGGGCAACTCTTTGGTTGGAACAGAAGCATTAAAGCTTTTTACATCCAAAACTAGTATGTCAATTTTTTAATAAAACTTCTTATTGTTACTCTATTTAGTTAGAATTTGTAAAAAATTTCAGGAGCGTTAATGCTACGTTTTGCACCTAGTCCTACTGGTGATATGCACATAGGAAATCTACGTGTAGCTATTTTTAACCATATAGTTGCCACGCAGCGTAAAGAAGAGTTAATTGTACGAATTGAAGATACTGACAAAGAGAGAAATATAGAAGGAAAAGATAAAGAAATTCTTGATATTCTTGGACTTTTTGATATAACTTATAAAGATGTAATTTACCAGAGCAAAAATCTGCATTTTCATCAACAGTTTGGTGTTGACTTATTGAGAAAAAAACGTGCTTTTAACTGTTTTTGTTCAGATGAAACATTAGATGAAAAGCGTGAACTCGCTAAAAAACGTAATCGTGCCTACCGTTACGATGGTACTTGTGAAGATTTATCCCCACAAGAGACAATCGATAATGAAAAGCCTTTTGTTGTTAGACTTAAAAAACCTATGGCTCCTATATCATTTACCGACTACATCAAAGGTGAACTAACTTTTGAGCCAAGCAATATAGATAGTTTTATAATTTTACGTCAAGATAAAAATCCTACATATAATTTTGCATGTGCAATTGATGACATGTTAAGTGACATCTCTCTTGTTATTCGTGGAGAAGATCACATCTCAAATACTCCAAAACAAGAAGCAGTTCGTCTTGCTATTGAGTATGATAAAACTATAGAGTATGCTCATCTACCTATCATATTAAATAATATGGGCAAGAAAATGAGTAAACGTGATGACGCTTCAAGTGTTAAGTGGTTACTTGAAGAAGGCTTTTTACCATCTGCAATAGCAAATTACCTAATTTTAATTGGGAATAAAACTCCAAAAGAGATTTTTACAATGAGTGAAGCTATAGAGTGGTTTGATTTGAAAAAAATATCTCGCGCTCCTGCTCGTTTTGACATTGACAAGCTACGTTTTATTAACAATGAACACTTAAGAGCGATGGATGAGACTGAACTCTCTCGTTATCTTGGTTTTGCAGATGCTCAAATTGGACTTGCTGCTAAAATATATCTAGATGAAGCTAGTACTTTAAGTGAACTTAGACCTAAAATAAAAGCTATTTTTGATAAAAAAGATTTTAGTGGTGAGTATGGTGAAGCTATGAAAACACTTCAAAAACTAATTTTAGAATCAGAACACTTTGAAGAGTTTAGTGATTTAAAATCATATCTCATGAAAGAGAGTGGACTAAAGGGCAAAAACTTTTTTAAACCAATTCGTCTACTTTTAACTGGTGTAGAACATGGTCCAGACGTTGGTGAACTTTATGTACACCTAAAAAACTATCTTAAGGAGATTGTACAATGATGGTATTTTCAACACTAATAGAGGCTGTCGCACAGCTTTTACACATGATTATTTCAATATATATCTGGGTAATCATAATTGCTGCACTTATAAGCTGGGTTAGACCAGATCCTTATAATCCAATAATCCAAACACTATACCGCCTTACGGAACCAGCTTATGCTTTGGTTAGAAAATATATTCCTACTGCTATTGGTGGAATAGACTTAGCTCCTATTATAATTATACTAGGACTTCAATTTTTTGACCTTTTCATCGTTAAAATCCTATTTCAAATGGCCTCTAATATATGAAATTACTCATAAGCGCCCTGCTCTTTTTAGCTCCAGTAATTTTAGTAGCAAAAATAATCACTTATGAGCAGATTTCTAAAATGCCACGAAGTAACGCGCGTAACTTTTATATTTGGCGCTACTTCAAACAAGATATACCTACTGCTAAAGCGCAGAAAGCTTTTGAAAAAATAACATTTGTAACACCAAAACTTTTTCATGCCTATGCAAAAAAGAGTCCTCTCAAAGAGATGAGAGAGGCTTCAAGATGTATGAAACTTAGCCATATAAAACTACTTAAAGAGAAAGATATATATTGTGCGGCGACTGCACTTACACAATACAAAGCGGCTAAAATGGGTCGTGAAAATAGAGAAAAACTATATAAAAAAATAGAGCCATATTTTAAAGATATTGCATCTTGGCTTGAGCCAATGACAAAAAAAGATCCAACTGCTTACCTTTTAAACAAAGATCCAAAAACTTTCATAGAGATTTTTACAAATGCTGGTGGAAAATATAGAAAAGAGATGGACTATAGCCTTCCAGAAGAATTTTTACTTAAACTCTCAAAAGAGAAAGGTTTTAATAAAACAGTTAGTAAAATCGTCACAAACAGCTCGCTTGTTAAACTTCAAAAATCTCTTTTAAAATTAAAAGATTATAAATATTCTCATAAAACAACCTTTTTTCTAGCTATGAATGCACTTAAACAAAAAAATGAAAAATTGGCATTAGAACTTATTAAAAAAGCCTCAAAAAATGCTTACTATAAAATGGATACTGACAAAACTACATTTTGGGAATACCTAATAACTAAAGATAAAAAGGTCTTAGAAAAACTCTCAAATAGTACGGATAACAATGTCTACTCTCTTTATGCAAAAGAGCTTACAAATAAGAGCCTAGACACTCTTGTAACAGATATTAAAACAGAAAATGTAAAATCAAAACACTCTATAAATACACCATTTGAATGGTTAACAATTCTACGCAATATTAAGAAAAAAAATTCATCTGAACTTAAAAAATACCTAACTGAGTTTACAACCAAAGAGTTATTACCTGTAAATGCTTTCATTCAAGAACGCATATTCAAATATCAACGTCACCCCTATATTATTCCATACCGTGAACATTTCAAGCATCAAAAGATTGATACGCAAGCACTTATTTTAGCAATTGGCAGACAAGAGAGTCGTTTTATACCACCTAGTATATCAAGTGCTTATGCTCTTGGTATAATGCAACTTATGCCTTTTGTTGCTAATGCAATTGCAAAACAGAAAAAAGAGTCTCTCGATTTAGATGATATGTTCAAACCTTCTAAAAACCTAGAGTATGCACAATCACATCTAAAATATCTACTAAATTCACTAGAGAACCCTCTTTTTATTGCATACGCATACAATGCTGGAATGGGATTTTTAAATCGTGTAAAAAAAGGTGGTGCATTTAATGGATCACAATATGATCCATTTATTAGTATGGAATTAATTCCATACGCAGAGACACGTAAATATGGTAAAAAGGTTTTAGCAAATTATATAATTTACAAAAAACTTCTTAATGAGCCTACTTCTGTTATAGCTCTTTTTGATAAGTTAAAACACTCTTAGTAAGATTTTTATAAGCAAATGTAAGTTTCAACTCATTTGTATCTGTTTTATTAAAAATAACATGGTAATAGTGACTCCATCTACTCTTAAGTGGCATCTCTTTTCTAAGAGCGCTACTCTCATCTAATTCAATAATTTTAACCGCTTCACTACCATTTAGACTAAGTCTGTATTTAGAGTTTTTAAGTCCATAATTTTTTGATTCATCAAAATCATCAGCAATATATACTGCAACAAAAAAGTTGTCACCATCTTCATATAACTCTTTATTGGTATTATTAAGATAAATTGCTTGAATGGTAGCTTTTGTATCACCATCTTTCGATATGACACCCTTTTTCAGAGCAAGAAGCGCCTCTTCATCATATCCCAAATAGCTTCTCAAATTTTTTACAACATCTGTTGTACAACCATTAAAAAGTAATAAACTAACTAAAAGAAGCGCTGAAAATTTCATATAAGAACCCTAATCTGAAAATTAATAAAAGCAACTATATCACATTTTTTAGATATAATTTCTAAAATTTTTAAAAGAGTATTTAGCATAGTGGAAAAAAGAATTGCAGTAGCTTTTACAGGCCCATCAAATAGTGGTAAGACAACTTTAGTTGTCAAAATTGCTGAACTTTTAATACAAAAACATAACCTTAAAGTAGCTATCATAAAAAACGATCCAAAAGATAAGGCCCACTTTGATATTAATGGAAAAGATAGTTATAAGTTTTCACAAACTGGTGCAGAGGTTGTAGTAACATCTCCAACAAGAACAACATTTTTCTCACAACGTAAAAAAGAGCTTAATGAGATAGTTGAACTTTTTAAAGATTTTGACATTTTACTTGTTGAAGGTCTTAAAACTCTTCCACTTCCTAGAATTGGAATATTTAGAGATAAAATAGATGAAAGCTACTTCAATTGTATGGAAGCAATTGCAACAGATGATTCAATAAATTTAAGTCAATATAATATTCCAGACAATTTAATAAGACTTGATCTAAATAACCCTGAAATGATTATAGAGTGGATTCTAAAAAACGCTAAAAAGGTATAAAATGATAGAAATAAGAGAAGCAATCGAAAGAGCAGCTATTCGTATTAAAGATGTAATTTATAGAAAAGATTTTGATTATGCAACTAGTAGCAATAGCACAGGTGATGAACAATTAAAAGTTGATGTTGAAACTGATGACATAATTCAAGAAGAGTTCATGAGGGCATCTTCTGTTCATACAATCTCTAGTGAAGAGAAAGATTTTGCTCTTATTCTTAATCCTAATGGTAAATACTTTATTGGATATGACCCATTAGATGGCTCTAGCGTTATTGATGTAAATTTAAGTGTGGGTTCAATTTTTGGTATTTTTGAAGAGAGCTTTACTGGCTCAAACCTAGTTGCTGCTTGTTATGTTGTATATGGTCCTAGAGTAGAACTAGTTTTTGCAGAACACAATGAGGCAAAATTTTACCTTTTAAATGCTGATAATTTTCATTATGTTAAAGATGTTAAAATGGATCAAAAGGGTAAATTAGTTGCTCCAGGTGGTACACAAAAATTTTGGGAGCCTCACCATAAAGAGTTAATTGAAAGTTTTTTCCAAGATGGTTACAGACTAAGATATTCTGGAGGAATGGTTCCAGATTTACATCACATTTTAATTAAAGGTGGTGGAGTTTTTAGTTATCCAGCAACTGAAGATAGACCTGCTGGAAAACTAAGAATGTTATTTGAAGTTTTTCCATTTGCATATATATTTGAAGCAGCTGGTGGGATTGCTACAAATGGGACAAGAAGACTTTTAGAGCTTCACCCAGAACATATACATGACACATCAGCATGCTTTTTTGGCTCAACTGATGAAATGAAACGTGTTAGCGAAGTTTATGGCAAGCACCAATAAAGAAGACGAGTTTAGCAAGAGACTAGAAGAGCAAAAAGCTATTCTTAAGCAGTGTCAAAATGAAAAAAACTTTAAAAGTTGCAATGCGTGTGACAAAATAATAGGTTGCGAAATTCGCAGGAACTATGTACAAGCAGTCTATGACAGTATGTCCAAAGGTGAAACTGGTGGATTTGAATTTTAAAAGGTAATAAGGGTAATATATGAACAAGAGCGATATCTACATCACTACTCCAATCTATTATGTAAACGATAAAGCACATATCGGTCATGCTTACACAACAATGATAGCAGATACTGTTGCCCGTTACTCTAGGTTACGTGGGTTTAATACTTTCTTTTTAACTGGTACTGATGAGCATGGTCAAAAAATTGAACAATCAGCTACACTAAAAAATAAAAATCCAAAAGAGTATGCAGATGAGATAAGTAAATCTTTTAAAGATTTATGGGACAATTTTGATATAAGTTACGACCATTTCATTAGAACTACAGATGAAGAACATAAAAGTGGTGTCCAACTAGCATTTGAGAAAATGATTGCAAATGGTGATATATATAAAGACTCTTATGAGGGTCACTACTGTATTAGTTGTGAAACTTTTTTCCCAGAGACTCAGTTGATAGATGATGAATTTTGTCCAGACTGTGGGAAAACTACTGATATGCTAAAAGAGGAGAGTTACTTCTTTAGACTTTCAAAATATGAGGACAAACTTCTTAAGTGGTACAAAGAGAGTGAAGAGTGTATCTTACCACGTTCTCGTAAAAATGAGGTCCTTAAATTTGTTGAGGGTGGGTTACGTGATTTATCAATTACTAGAACAAGTTTTAAATGGGGCATTAAAGTACCTGATTCATTAAATGATGACAAACATGTAATCTATGTTTGGCTAGATGCACTAATGAACTATATTACAGCACTTGGATATGGAACTGATGAAAAAAATATGAACTTTTGGCCTGCAAAGGTTCAAATTGTTGGAAAAGATATTTTAAGATTTCATGCAATATATTGGCCAGCATTTTTAATGAGTCTAGATTTACCACTACCAACTCACATTGCAGCTCATGGTTGGTGGACTAGAAATGGTGAAAAGATGAGTAAATCTAAAGGAAATGCTGTTAACCCTATAGAAGTTGCTAATGCTTATGGAATTGACAATTTCAGATACTTTTTACTTCGTGAAGTACCTTTTGGGCAAGATGGTGACTTTAGTCAAAAAGCTCTAATTGACCGTATAAATGGAGATTTAGGAAATGACCTTGGGAATCTCTTAAATAGAATCATAGGTATGAGTGGAAAATATTCAGACTTTCATATTACAAGCATTAATGTTACACGTTTTCATCAAAAAGAGCTAGATGAAGCGTATGAGAGTTTAGATTCTGTTCACAACTACATGCACCAACTTCAAACTCACCGATATTTAGAGGAGTTGTGGAAAAGCTTGAGCATCGCAAACAGAGCTATTGATAACCACTCACCTTGGGTTAAGATGAAAGAGGGAAATAGTGATTATGCAATGGCTACAGTTGCACTAGTTGCTAACTTATTAGCAAAGGTAAGTGTACTACTATACCCTGTTATGCCTAATACCACTAAAAAAATTGCAACTGCATTAAACTTTGAGATAGACCCGCAAAGTTATACTAGATTAATTGAACACAAAAAATTATTAGAAGATTTTGTAATTAAAAAAACAGATCCTCTATTTCCTAGAGTAGAAGAGCCACAAATGCAAGAAGCTCCAAAAGCTATGCCTTTAAATGAGACACAAGAGAAACAGACAAAAGCTAAAGATGAGCCAAAAAAAGATGAGCATGAGGATGCGTCTTTAATAACAATAGGTCAGTTTTTTGAGACTTCACTAAAAGTAGGAACTATTATAGAAGTACTAGAAGTTCCTAAGAGTAAAAAACTTCTAAAACTTCAGGTTGATATTGGTGAAGAGAATCCACGTCAAGTTGTTGCAGGAATTAAAGATTATTACAGCGCTGAGTTATTAATTAACACTCAAGTTTGTGTTGTTGCTAATTTAAAACCTGCAAAACTTATGGGAATGTTATCACAAGGTATGTTACTTGCTGCAAAAGATGATGATGGTCTTAGTTTAGTCCGTCCAGAACATCAACGTAAAAACGGTAGTTCTATAGGGTAATGCGGCTACAAAGCCTTCTTACTCTTGTTAATGGTACACTTTTAAACAAGCCAGCCATTACATCTTTTGAAAATATCTCATTTTCTGCTTCAAAAGTTAAGCGCGGTGATTTATATGTTTCAATTAGTGGAAACTTTTTTGATGAAGCTTTACATAATGGTGCCTATATAATACTCTTTGATTCAGATATTAATGTTACAGATGAAGAGGTAGCTTGGGTAAAGGTAGTCTCTTTAAATGATGCTCTTATAAAATTAATCCGTTACATAATGTCTGAAAAAAATATTAAAGCTTTTAAAATAGATAAAAAAACAGCTTCACTTCTAAACTCATTTTCAACAGATAGTAAACTATTTTATCTTGATAGTTCAATTGATAAAAATGCTGAAGATCTTTATAAGTTAGGTTCTAACTCTATAGTACTATCAACAGACAGTAACTATCTAAAAAAACTTTTTACTCAAATATATACAATACAAAAAGATATGACTCCTCTACAAATAATATCTAGTGGAGTATTTAGCATATCTTTTATTTATAAAAATGTTTATTACGATAGAATTAAACTTAGTTCATTTTTTACTCTATCTTTACAAGCACTTGTTATACTCTTTGAAGAGAATCAGATTACCTTCTCTTTAAATCAATTAGATTCATCATTTTGTTGCCAAATTCAATTTATAGATCGTTTTTTAAACCAAAGAGAGTTTGGTAAAAGTGAACAAGCTCTTATATTTGAGAAAGATACCTCACTTGCTGAAGAATTTTTTATATATTTTAAAAAAAATGCTCCATGGGCTAATGTCATTGGAGTGTTTCCAGATAAAATAAAGCTATCAAACTCACTAAATTATGATAAAATTGATGAAATTTCTAAAATATTGTTAAACGAACACTATGAGTATGCTATTATTGCAGGAGAGGACAAATCATTGCTTGAACACAACTCTTTTAACTTAAAACCAAAGCAACCATCTCTCCTATAAAGGAATATAATTGAACGATTCTGAATCGTTACTAAAAACATCGACACTAGAGAATATATTTTACACATACTGGGATATTTTTGCCGGTTTACTATTTTTATTTGCGGCATTACTATCGCACTTAAGCCATCATATCTTACTTGCTACTATTTTTTCGGCTCTATCAATAGCATCAATCTCGGTAACTGTTTCTGAAGTTGCTGAAGTTTTAGCTGAGCGCTTAGGTGAGCCTTATGGTAGTTTTGTACTTACATTTAGTGCTGTTATTGTAGAGATAATTTTACTATTTGCTGTACTTCTTCAGGGCATTCAATCTCCAGGTACACTAGAGACAGTCAAAGGTGGTATTATTTCTGCTGTTATTGTTGATTTAAATGTGCTCCTTGGACTAGCTGTATTTATTGGAGGTCTAAACTTTAAAGCACAAACTCACAATGAGGAATCTTCAAGTACATATACAACAATTTTATTAGTTGCAGCATCTGCACTATTAGTACCTAGCATATTACAACAGACTAGTCATAATGATCAAGTATTGTGGTACGCGAGTGTTACTATTGCTATTGTTTTACTTATGTACTATATTGTAATTTATATATTTCAAACAAAAACACACTCCCATTTTTTCAAAGCTACAGCTAGAAGTAGAATTTTTAGAATCAAACGTGCATTAACGGCTCTAAAAGATGATGATGATGATGATTTTATTTTTGATAAAATATCTACCAAAATGAACTTTATAGTTATATTTTTACTAATATTTGCAATAGGTTTTTTAGCAGAAATTTTTGCTCATGATGGAATTATTGTATTTACAACACATGGTATTTCTACAGGAATGGCAGGTTTAATTATAGCTATTATTAGTGTTTCTCCTGAAATTTTTACAGCAATTAAAGCTGCTACAAATGACCAAATGCAACGTGTTGTAAACATTGCGATGGGTGCATCTACTGTATCTATAATGCTAACTGTTCCTATTCTTATGGCATTATCATATTTAGCAGGTATTAAATTAGTACTCGATTTTAATCCTCTACAAGTTGGAGCTTTAATTTTAACCGTTATTCTTGTATGGAAGACTACAGATGATGGACGGACTAACTACATTGAGGGCGCATCACACCTTATGTTTTTTACAGCTTATGCAATCGTTACGTCATTTTATTAATCAGGATATATTATGAATAGACGCACATTTATCACTTCATCTTCAGCCGCACTCTTAGCATCTGGTTGTACAGTTGAGCGTGGAATGAAGACTAAAGACAAATCGTCTTCAAAAAGTTCACGTAAAGTTACACTAAAATTAGCAACTAGTTGGCCAGCTCATTTTCCTATTATGGGAACTGTTTTAGAGAGATTTGCAAAGCGTGTAAAAATAGCTTCAAATAACGCACTAATTATAAAAATATATCCAAAAAATACATTAATACCTGCTCTTGCTGTATTTGATGCAGCATCTACTGGTCAGATAGATGCTTTTCATTCAGGTCCATATTACTGGAAAGGGAAAAATAGTGCATTTAGTCTATTTGGTGGATTACCATTTGGATCAATTGAAAGTGAGATAAACGCTTGGATGCACTATGGAGACGGCCTAAAACTTTGGAGAGAACTTTATGCAAAACATAACCTATATCCATTTTTAGGTGGGAATACCTCTATCCAAATGGGTGGCTGGTTTAGAAAACCAATTGAAAGTGTACAAGACCTACAAGGGCTTAAGATGCGAATCCCAGGACTTGGTGGTGAGGTTATGGCTAAACTTGGAGTTAACCCTATTTTGCTTCCTGCTGGTGAGATTTTTACAGCACTAGAACGTGGTACAATTGATGCAACTGAATGGGTGGGTCCAGCACTTGATAAAAAAATGGGTTTTTCAAAAGTTGCTAAATACTACTACTCTGGCTGGCATGAACCAGCTAGTACCATTGAGCTGACATTTAATAAACAATCTTTTGAAAAATTATCTGCTTCTCATAAAGCCATAATTGAAGCAGCAAGCGCAGAGATGAATGCACATATGACATATGAATTTCAGGCCAAAAATGCAAAAGCTCTTCAAGAATTAAAGGCTCAAGGTACTGAACTACGTACATTCAATAGACCTATTATTGATGCTGCTAAAAAAGCTTTACAAGAGGTATTAACAGAACTTAGTTCACAAAACAGAGATTTTAAAAAAGTCCTAACAAATTACTTAGAATTTAGTGGTGTAAATGTAGAATGGACAAAACTAGGACTACAAAACTATTTGGAGTTTAGAAGTTAATGGCAAAAAGTAGTTTCAACTTTGCTCCTGCACATGCAAAAAGGAAGAGTGCTAAAAATAGTTATAATGTTCTAATTGTCGATGATGATGAATCTGTTCATCTTGTTACAAAACTTTCACTTAAAGATTTTATTTACGAAGATTCAAACTTAAAATTTGTAAGTGCATTTAGTGCTAAAGAGGCAAAAAAAGTTCTAAACGGTGACACAGAATTTGCAGTTATTCTTTTAGATGTTGTTATGGAGAGTGAGACATCAGGACTGGAAGTTGCAGACTACATTCGCAACAAATTAAATAATCATCTAATACGTATAACACTACGTACAGGACAACCAGGTCAAGCACCAGAACAAGAAGTCATTGTAAATTATGATATTGACAACTATAGAAATAAGACTGAACTCTCAACAGATAAACTATTTTCTGTTATGTATACATCAATTAGAAGCTACAAAAAGCTAAAAGAGTTAGAATTAAAAAATAAAATATTAGAAGAAGAAAAATATAAAAGTGAACATTATGCTAAAGAGCTAGCTCAATCATTGGAGTTTAAAACACAATTTTTTAGAAATATTTCACATGAACTAAAAACTCCCCTAAACTCTATTATTACTCTAACTGAGATACTTACGAAAACTAAAAAAGAGAATATAACTCCTAGTGGACAAGAAAAACTTAACATAATTTTAAAATCTGGTAAAACACTACTTAAACTTATCGAAGATATTTTAACACTAACTAGACTTGAAGCTAATAAACATGTTATAAATAATGAAGAGTTCTTTACAAGCTCAATTGCAGAAGCTACTTATGAACTTTTTTATGAAGTAGCTACTAAAAAAAATATTACTCTTATACTCAAAGAAGATGTATCACTAACTATCAATAATGATAAAGAGAAATTAATTCAGGTTATTAATAATTTAGTCTCAAATGCCATAAAATTTACACATGATGGAAGTGTAACTGTACATTTTTATAAAAATAATCAACAACTTATAATTGAAGTTACTGACACAGGTATTGGAATTGAAGATAAAAGTCAACGAAGTGTTTTCGAAGCTTTTAATCAAGCAGATGCTACCATAAAACGTAAGTTTGAAGGCTCTGGGGTCGGCTTAGCCATATGCAAAGAGTATGTTGCCCTAATGGGTGGGACAATAACTTTAAAAAGTAAATTAGGAGATGGGAGTACTTTTTCTATTTTTATTCCAGTGGATAATACTAAAAAGGTATAGCTGCATCTAGAGCATCACCTGTCATTTCTAAACTATCTCCAACAACATCAGGTGTTACTATATTTATGACAGCCCCACCAACTTTAAAAGGCACAGCAACAATACTTCCTACACCACAACCTGAAAATAGAAATATAACCATAATAAAAATAAATCTTATATTTTTCATAATACAATTCTATCATAATTTTAAGCATAAAAAAAAATTATCTAAAAACTTAAATTTTAAGGTTAATCTAATTCATAATTATTTATACTACTCATTGAAATTTATTCAAAATAAGGGGAATAAAATGGCAAAAGTTGAAGATTTAAAAGCAAAAGCGGATGACGCTAAAAAAGCGTATTTAGAAGCTCTTACTAAAAACTCTGGAGATAAAGATATTTCTGAGCAACAATTTGATGCAACAACTGCAACAGTTATTGAGGCTTTAAATAGCCTACAAGATCAAATTGATGTAGCACGTGCTAAAGGTTCAATACGCGCAAAAGACGTTATCGATGGTTTTGGTGGAGAGGGTCGTCTAAATGATCTAGTTCTTGATCTTGCAGGTTACATGGGTGAGATGACTGGTGCTGGTGTTACACTCGGTTCAACTCCAATGGTAGTTATGGCTGGTGCAGCTAAAGGTGTATATAAAAAAATTACTGAATAAATTAAATTTATTCTTAAATACTAGAGGGTTTCTTTTCCTCTAGTTTACTCTCACGCTACGAAATTACACACTACATACAAAAATAATAATAAATATAAAAGTTATCTAAAGATTAAACCAATTTTGTTTTTTTAGTTAAAAAACGATAACTGTTATGGTATAATTCTTATTAAAATTAAACAGGATATTAAAAATGGCATCTAATAACGTAGACTTAGTCGCATTGACTGAACAGACAAAAAAACTTACTGCACTGGTTGTAGAAGATGAAAAAGTTGCAAATGAACTTTTAAGCTCTACATTTAACAACTTCTTTGCAAGTGTTACATCATCTTTTAATGGTGAAGATGCACTGGACGTATTTAAAAAACAGAAACCAGATATTGTTTTTGTTGATATTATCATGCCTGGTATGGATGGTATTGAACTTTCACGCAAAATTAGAGATATGAACCCTAACCAAATTATTATAGTTATTTCAGCTAGTAATGATATTCAAAAAATATCTGAATCAATTGAAATTGGTGTTAATAGCTTCATCCAAAAACCAATTGATACTAAAAAAATTATTGAATTACTAACTAATATTACTGCTCTAATTAACAAAAAGAAAAAAATAGAAACTAAAACTTTTTCAATCAGCTTGCCTCTTGACCTTTATGAATTGGTTAATGAGAACGCAAAAGCAGAAAGTATCTCTAAAAATGCAGTAATCATTAGAGCACTAAGAGACTTCTACGGAGTTTAACTCTATAATTATATAAGTACTTATTAAGGCGAAACTATGTATAATTTCGCCTTAATAAAAGAGTGGTCCCATCGTCTAATGGTTAGGATCCCAGGTTTTCATCCTGGTTATAGGGGTTCAAATCCCCTTGGGATCACCATTCTTTCTCTCTAATTAAGCACAATTTTTCACCTAAATTAGGTAATCATTTTTATAGTAAACTTCATGAGGTGTTTTATAATTAAGCGCTTTTTTCTATTCTATAATGTAGCTTATTTTACTTCTTTATTTTAGACAGAGATTAAATGCTAATATATCAGCTACACATATTAATATTACGATATAATTGTAAAATTTTTTCAAGGATTTACATTGTACTCTGAACGCATTTTAAACTTATCTGAATCTATTACGGTTGCTATTACTGCACTTGCAAAGGAACTTAAAGATCAGGGAAAAGATGTTTTAGGATTTTCAGCTGGTGAGCCAGATTTTGATACTCCAGAAGTTATTAAACAAGCAGCTATTGATGCTATTAATAGTGGATTTACAAAATATACAGCAGTTGATGGGATTGCTGAACTTAAGACGGCAATTATTGGTAAATTAAAAAGAGATAATAATCTTGAATATAAACCATCTCAGATTCTTGTAAGTAATGGTGCAAAGCACTCTTTATTTAACGTTTTTCAAACATTAATTGATAGTGGTGATGAAGTTATTATTCCATCTCCATACTGGGTTACTTACCCTGAACTTGTAAAATATTGTAATGGTAAAGTTGTTGAGATTGAAACAGATGAAAAGTCTAATTTTAAAATTACTCCTGAGCAGTTAAAGGGTGTAATTAATGAAAACAGTAAAATGTTAATTTTGACTTCACCGTCTAATCCTACAGGTTCAGTTTACTCCAAAGAAGAGCTTGAAGCAATTGCAGGAGTTCTAAAAGGAACGAAAATTATTGTTGCAAGTGATGAGATATATGAGAAATTAATCTATGAGGGAACTTTTACTTCAGTCGCTTCTATTAATGATGATATGTTTGAGAGAACTATAACAATTAATGGTCTTAGTAAATCTGTTGCAATGACTGGTTGGCGGTTTGGATACTTAGCATTTCACAATGAAGATGTTGTAAAAAAGATGAAAGGTCTTCAGAGTCAAAGTACTTCAAATATAAATTCTATTACTCAAAAAGCTGCGATTCCAGCACTTGAGGGTAAAGCAGATGATGAGATTGAAGTAATGCGTCAAGCTTTTAAAGAGCGTCGTGATCGTGCAGTTGAACTATTTAACGCAATTGAAGGTGTTAGTGTTATGAAACCGCAAGGCGCGTTTTACCTATTTGTTAATGTTTCAAAAATAAATAATGATTCTATTGAGTTTTGTAAAGAGTTATTGGAACAAAAAGGAGTTGCTGTTGTTCCTGGACTTGGTTTTGGAACAGAGGGACATTTTCGTTTTAGTTTTGCTACAGATATTAAAAGTATTGAAGAGGGAATTTCTAGAATTTCAGATTTTATCACTAGTAAATAAATTACTAGTGAGTTAAATAAACCCAGTAGTCTTTATGCGTTTTGCCTTGATTTAAAAAGTAAAACTGTAAGACTGCTACTCTATATAGAGTTACCATCATTTTAATGTACGGTATAAAAAGCGTATAGGCCATCCACCATGGTTGCCTGCGCTCTCCAGTATTATTTATCATCTCCTCCATTCCAATGTTATTACTCATGTAAAGTCCAAATAAAAATGAAAGAATAAAATTTAAAAATATTCCAAGTGACAAAAGTGCTATAAATTCTTGTTCGTACATTCCAGCTATCATAATTCTATACTCCTGTAGTTTTACTACTTTGGTAATAGTAGCATTGTTAAAATAATTAAAAGATTAAATTATATAATAAATAGTAAAAATATTACAAATTTGAATTTTAGTTATATTTGTTATAATAGACCTCTTGTAAACATTAACATATAAAGTTGGGATATGGAAATTCTGAGTTACTATCGTAGAGAAAATGAAGTTGACACTGTTGTTAGGTTTGTGTCTGAATTAATAGATGAGATACCACAACATAAGCACCAAACAATGTTATGGATTTGGGTCGATTTAGAACAACCTGTTACTATGGAGTGTAAACCTAAATTTAGTAATGACTATATGAATCTTGAAGATATGCTCAATAAAGATCTTGTTTTGGAATTAGACCTCTTATATTGTGGTTCAATACTACAAGAAGATGGTGTTGTATTTTACTACTATGGAAATTCTGCAAGAGGTTTTGAGCAAGCGTCTAGGACACTACTTAGTAATTATAGTTTTAATATTGGAAGTTCCAAAGACAAGCAGTGGAATCAATACAAATATGGGATCTATCCTGATGCACTTAATTTACAGCTAATGGAAGATGCTGAAATTATAAATAGCCTAGAAGGCAGTGGCGATAATTTAGAGTGCGAGAGAGAAGTTGAATATTATTTTTATGGAACGTCTAAAGAAGATTTAGAGAAAATGTGTATATGGCTAGATGACCAAGGTTTTACACAAAAAGATCAATTTTTTAATGAAAATGAGAAAAAGTACCACTTTGGCATGTTGTGTATAAGAAATCAGACTATAAACTTTATGGAAATGTATGATATTACACGTGGGCTTTTTGAATATTGTGATGATCATGGATTAAAATATATTGGTTGGGGAACAAAACTTTGTGATTAATTATAAATATGGAGAATTTTAATGAAAAGTATTAACTATTCAAACAGAACTATAACTCCGTCTAAAGTCATCTGTATTGGTAGAAATTATGTTGAACATATTAAAGAATTAAATAATGAAACACCTGATTCAATGGTTATCTTTAACAAGCCAAATTCTGCAATTACAGACAAACTATACTACTTTAATAGTGACACACGCTTTGAAGGTGAAATCTGTTTTTTAATTGAAAATAGTAAAATAACAGGTATTGGATTCGGGCTTGATTTAACAAGAGCAGACATTCAAAATAAAATGAAATCCAAGGGTTTGCCATGGGAGAGAGCAAAAGCTTTTGATGGATCTGCAGTTTTTAGTGAATTTGTTTCATTCAATGGTGATGAGACTAAACTTAAATTAGAACTATACATAAATGAAAAACTTATACAGTATGCAAGTTATAATCTTATGATATATAAACCTAAACAGATGATTGAAGAGATAGAGAGCTTTATGAGTTTTGAAAATGGTGACATTATTATGAGCGGTACTCCTAAAGGAGTTGGTAACTATAACTTAGGTGATCTGTTTACTGGTAAGATTTTTTCAGGTGAAGAACTCTTAATTGAAGCAAAATGGATTGTTCAACAGAGATAACTAACTTTATTTTATATAGAGGGTATGACTATAAAAAAACAGACAAGAGATTTAATACTAGATGTAACTTTTTCTCAAATTTATAAAAATGGTTATAGTGCCACTGGACTCTCTTTAATATTGAAAGAGTGTAAGATTCCAAAGGGCTCTTTGTATCACCATTTTAAATCAAAAAAAGATTTAGTGATAGCTATGATAAAAGAGAGATTATCTACAAAAATGGATTTACTGTTTTCATTTAAAAATAACATTAATAGAGACTCTATTGAGATAATATTTGAGACCCTAGATAGAATATCTGAAAATGAAAAACTAATAAAATACAATTGTCCACTCAATAGGTTAAATATAGAGCTATCAAATACAGATAAAGATTTCGATATTGAGTTGATGAAAATATTTAATAATATACAAAATAGAATCAATTTTCTACTAGAAAAAGCGATTGAAAATAAAAAAATAAAAGAAATAGATGTGCCGTCATTATCTGAGTTTATTATTACCTCCACTTGGGGGGCATTGTCTCTTAGTGCATCGCAATCAACAAATTTGAGGTTTATTCAAAATACAAATCATTTAAAAGGTTATTTGAACTCATTAAAAACAAATTAGACCGTTCAGTCTAATTTAAGGCGAAATGTTTTACAATTTCTAAAATAGACCAATTGGTCTATTGTCAAGGAAATAAAATGTTTATAAAAATTAATAACGTAGAACAAGAGGATGAGCTTAAAGTAATTTATGCACAAATTAAAGAACAGTTTGGTGAAGTACCATCAAACTTTGAATTAATAGGTAGTATTGATGTAAATATCTTAAAGGATTTTTTGTCATATAGTGCAAAGCTTTCAAGTTATAAAAATATCAACAATGATTATTTTACTTTCTTAAGACTATTTATTGCAAATCAAGAAGAATTTAAATACTGCCTAAAATTTAATAGTAAACTTTTACAAAGTAGAGGTTATACAGATGTTGTAATAAATAGTTCTAAAATAGATTTAGCAGAACTTCCCTTTTGTGAAAAACATAAACTATTAGCAATGAAAAGTATTAAAGCCATATTTAATAGCGAAAACTTCAACCAATCAGACTTTAACGAACTCTATAAAGTTGGTTGGAATGATAAAGAGATATTCTATTCTATCGAACACGTTGGATTTATGTTAAGAAATGGACGAATATTAAGAGCTTATTCAATGAAGTAGATTGTTTTATCTTTAATACTAACAGTTTAGAAAATGGAGATATAATTAAGTAAAATATTATATAAAGATAGAGGATTATTAAAATGGGCAAACAATATAAAGAACTAACAGATGTAGATATTGACTTTATTAAAGAACAAAAATTATTTTACATAGCAAGTTCATCAGGGAAAGAGGTAAATCTCTCTCCTAAAGGGTATGATACTATAAGAGTACTAGATAACAAAAAATTACTATTTTTAAGCTATTCTGGAAGTGGAAATAGAACATTTACAGACGCAAAAGAAGATGGTGAATTTACCCTACTTTTTAATGCATTCACCGGAAAAGCAAACATTTTAAGACTTTTTTGTAAAGCAAAAATCGTAGAAAATAAAAGTCAAGACTTTAATAGTTATTTAGACCTATTTAATGAAAAAGAGAGCTTAGTTAGAAATTTTTTTATATTTGAAATATATGCAGTGGAATCTAGCTGTGGAAAATCAATACCATATATGGAATATAAAGAGGATAGAGATTCTTTGAAAAATTGGATGGTTAAAATGGATGTAAATGGTAAATTAGAGAAATTTAATGAAGACTATTTTACACCACCAAATATTAAAAATATTTAGTTAAGTTGTAAAACAGAATCATTACTGGCCCAATCAGCTTGAAAGTTATCAAAAATCTTCTGAATAGACTCTATACCTATTAAATATGTTTTTGTACAGTTATCTATTCTTTGACGACGTGCTGCATTTATCAGCTCATTTTCATGCTCTGGTAGAGGACAACGAAGCAAAGCAGTTTCATAATCAATTAGTGCGCGATCTGATAATTTTTGAAACTCCTCGATAATTTCAATGTGTGTGACTTGCATGAAGTTGTCACGCAGTTTTCTAGCATTTGTAATTAACTCTTCATAAAGTGATTGTGAAATTTTTTGACTACTTTTAGAGATGATTTGCATCTGATGACGGTAGTGTTCGAGTTCAGAGTTTAGTGCAGTTTGAAGTTTTTTAATGTACTGATTTCTTCTGACTCTTTTTTCTCGTATCTCAAAAAGCAAACTGTCAAAACCTTCACTTATTAGCTCATTACGCTGTTTTCCAATCTGCTCATCAAGGTCTCTTACAAATTCAAAAGAGGACTCACCTGGTTTTGAAATCTTTATATGTTTTTTAACATCTGAATCTAGTACTAACTCATTTTGTTCACTCACATCCTCACCTTTTATAGATCAAAGTCTTTTTGCACTTTAGCTATTAATTCCTCTTTTGCCTCTTCTGGAAGTTTAGCAGAATCAATATTGCTTAGTTCATTTTCTATTAAATTGGCAACTGCTTCATCTATTTTGTAAGAATCTACCATCTGCTGCTCTATTTTAGCCAATTTTATTTTAAGCTTTTCCTGCTCAAAACTCATTTTCATAGATTCCACTTCTCTTTTGACTCTTATTTCATCCTCAAGAGCCTCTTTTTTTTTCTCTTTTATTGCATAAAATTTCTTTTTCTCAATTTCAATTTTTTTATTTAATTCACTGTTTTTCTCTTTTACTTTATTTGATAGTTTCACTTTAACTTCATGCCTTTTTATTGCATATCTAAATGGACGAGGTTTAAGATGTTTAAAAAAAAATGGTAATATTGAGATAGAGATAATTATTGAGATAGTAGAACTTATATATTTTTCATGAGAAGCAAAAAAGAAAGATGCTATACCAAACATGATAGCTAGAGGAATTAGTGCTAAAAAATAGCGAGATGAATATGCAATATTAACAAATGAGAGATCAACTTCATCTTTAGCAATTAAAATAAGAGGTGCAATAAGTACACCTAGTGCTAAAACACTAAGGAGTGGTTGTATTAAACTTAAATACTCCAACCAAATAGCAACACTTCCTAATGAATAAAAAAATAATAGCGCTGAATTTGCGCTCATTTGGCTGTTTTGAGTATTTTTCATAAATGGTAATTTAGCGAAATAATATTAACTTTATGCTTATTATCTTTAAGTTATCAAACTAATATCTATTTCGTATATAAATGCTAATAGTTAAGCTGCCATATGTAAAAAGAGAAGCTTCAACTTTTCCAAAAAATTTATGTTCAACAATTGCATCAAAGTAACAATATAGAGTTTTTCAAGAAGTCTAATAATTATTTGTAGTTTTAAGGTTTGTTTTTATTAACCTTATTTTTTCTATGCGTGACAACTTTTTAATAGAGTACTCTCGTTTTGATGCTATACTTCTATTGTCTGCTACCTCTTCATAAACAAGTTCAACTGGACGTCTAGCTTTTGTATATTTTGCACCTTTTTTTGAGCTATTATGCTCATCTATTCTTTGATTGACATCTGTAGCTATACCTGTATAATATGTATTATCACTACATTTTACAATGTAGACAAACCACATCTATTTTTTACCAAAAAGATTACTAAAAAAACCAGATATACCTGAATGTTTTCCAATGGCTCTTTCTATCATACCAAAGTAATGATCTACTGTATTAACGCCAAGTTCTGCCTCTTTTACCATCTTGTCTTTTCCTATTACAACACAAACTGGAACTGAACGAATTGAGTATTTTTGTGCAAGCTTAGGATTATGAGTAACATCTACACGACAAATTTGTGCGCTATCTAAAAAATTAGCATCAAGTCTATCAAGCAATGGCATAAGTTCTATGCAAGATGGACAGTTCTGTGTGTAAAAATCTATAAATATAGCACTATTTGTTGTTTGTATGAAATTTGAATAATTTTCATCCGTTAACTCGTATATCATATATCTACCTAATATTTTTTTGAGTATATTATCTCAACGTTCTTAAAATATACGTTATACCTTATAAAATTGAGTCAACCCTTTAGATGGAGTGAAACGTTCTCCGAATTTATCTTTGTATTTTTTCATACTCTCTCGTACAGTATCAACTCCAATAGAATCACTATAGTGTAGGATTCCACCTCTAAATGCAGGAAAACCTGTACCCATTATCATCGCTAAGTCTATATAACTCGGTTTTTCAATAATTTCCTCTTCAAGTACCATAGAAGCCTCATTAATCATCATCAACATGCAACGCTCAACTATTTTAGTATTTGAATTTTTACTTATTCGCAATTCATCGTTTGGAACTGCTTTTTTACCAATATATTCATAAAACCCTACTCCACTTTTTTTACCTAACCAACCTTTGTCATGTAGAGAACTTAATATATGACTTGATTTCATCCTATCCTTGTATGAAGAGTATAAGACATCTGAAACTTTATGTGCCACATCTATACCCACTTCATCAAGAAGTCTAAACGGACCCATAGGCATACCCCATTTTTCAATCTCTTTGTCAATTTGCACAAAGTCAACTCCCTCTTCATACATCAAAGATGCTTCATTTAAATAGCTAAAGAGGATTCTATTGATAACAAAACCGGGACTATCTTTTACAACAATTGCAGTTTTACCTAACTTTATTGCAAGTGCTGCAACTTTATTTATAATGTCTTGTGAAGTTTTTTCAGTTTTTATAACCTCAACAAGTGGCATTTTGTCTGCTGGATTAAAAAAATGCATTCCAATAAAACGCTCAGGATGACTCATAACACTACTCATTTTAGTTAAACTCAAAGATGATGTATTTGTCGCAATAATTGCAGTTTGTTTCAATTGTGTTTCAAGAGTTATCAAAAGTTCCTGTTTTATGTGCATATCTTCAGGCACAGCTTCTATTATAAAATCTTTTTTTAATAAATCATGTGAAGATTCACTATAACTTAACTTATCCATACAGCTATCTATTTTATATGGTAACATTTTTTTAGAGCCTCTTAATTTTGTAAAAAGTGATTTAATTATTGAGTATGCATGTGCTGAACTTTCAATACTCCTTGTGCATACTTTTAAAGTTAATCCATAATATAAAAATAACCAACCAATAGCAGAACCCATCACTCCTGAACCAAAAATCGCAACATCTTTAATCTCTGTATCACTCTCATATTTATGTTTTAACTCTTCACTAGTTAAGAATAGAAAAATCAAATTTTTAGCAGTATCGCTTGTACTAAGTTTTAAAAAGGCTCTACTCTCTTTTGATATTCCATTTTCATAACCTTTTCCAAAAGTTTTTTCTAAAACTTCAATTGCTAAAATAGGCGCTTCATAGTAACCTTTAGTTTTTTTCAAAACTTTTTTACGTGCATAATAGATAATTAGTGATTTAAAGATGTGTTGCATCCAGTATGGATATATAACATTAGAGCGTTTTTTAAAATTTTCCAACAATTTTTTACTAAAAGTATCAACTTCATTATCTAACCACTCATGCACTGTCATATAATCTATAACATTCATTTTTTTTGCATCTTTTGAGTTATATTTTCTACCACTTGTCACCATAGTAATAGCATTAGAAAGACCACTTAGTGCTAATATTCTCTGAGTTCCACCTAAACCTGGAATTAGTCCTAAATTAACTTCAGGAAATCCTATAAGCGCACTTGTACTCGCTACTCTATAATCACATGCCAAAGCTAATTCTAGTCCACCACCTAAACATGCTCCATCTATTACTGCTAATGTCATACAATGTAAGTTTTGAAGTTTTAATAAAATACTTAAGCCATAATCAATTAGCTCTTTTACTTGTGTCTCATCTTTAAAAGTAGCTATCTCATTAATATCTGCACCAGCTATAAAAATACCAACTTTTGCACTTTTTATACGAAGAAGTTTTACTCTTTTATTTTCTTCAATTTCATCTAAAGCTTTATCCAACTCTTTTAAAAAAGATGAGCTTAAGGTATTTACTTTTTTATTAGGTTCATCTACGATTAAATCAATAATTTCGTCTGTAACCTCTATTAGCTTAATCATCACTCTACCTCCAAAATCAGAGCAGCACCCTGTCCACCACCTACACAAAGAGTAGCAAGCCCTGTTGATAAATTTCTAAGGCGCATCTGTTTTAAAAGATGAATAACAATACGCATACCACTCATTCCAACTGGATGTCCCATCGCAATAGCGCCACCATTCACATTTAAAATATCACGATTAATCTCACCAATAGCACTACTCAATCCTAAATACTCAGAAGCAAACTCTTTAGAACCAAATGCTATCTCATTCGCAATTACTTGCGCTGCAAATGCTTCATTCATTTCTATTAGCTCAAAATTGCTAAACTTCAGGCCACTCTTTTTTAAAATTTTTGCTGTTGCATAGACTGGACCTAATCCCATTCTACGTGCTGGTACACCAACATATGTGTAATCTCTTAAATAACCTAAAACATTAAAACCTCTTTTTTTTGCCTCACTCTCACTCATTAAACTAACAGCTGCTGCACCATCTGAAATTTGTGAAGCATTTCCAGCGGTTACTGTTGCATGCTCTTTTGTAAAAAGTCCTTTTAACTTCTCTAAAGAGGCTATGCTTTGTCCTTCTCTGACTCCATCATCATAATCTAAAATTTTTGAATCATCATAAATAACTGGAATAATTTCAGAACTATAGACACCAGAAAATCTAGCAATAGAAGCTCTTGTATGGCTCATAAGTGCATACTCATCTTGAGATTCCCTTGAGATGTGAAACTCTCTAGCTAACACTTCAGCAGTTTGCCCCATATTCATATTAATTGTAGGATCTTTAAGTGCTTTAAAAAGTGCTACTACAGGTCTTAAGTCTGAAAACTTTAAAGTACTTAATATTTTTATACGCTCATATGCGTTTTTAGCATGGCTAAAACGCATTATAATGTCTTGGAAATGTTTGCTAAATAGTAGTGGTGTATTACTCATAGATTCTGTAGCCGCTGCTAAAATTATATTTGCCTCACCTGCTTTAATCTTATTTGCTGCACTTGTTATTGCTTCCATACCTGATGCACAATTTCTATTTACGCTAAATGCTGGGATGTTAAAATCAAATCCAGAACGTGTAGCTATTATTTTAGCAATGTTAGGAGCGTGAGCTGGAGATGCTACATTACCAACAATAACTTCATCAAACTCACTTTTATCTATTTGTGAACGTGATAATAGCTCTTTAACAATAACCGAACCAAGTGCATCAGCTTGTAAATCATTAAATTTTCCACTAGCTTTTGCTATTGGTGTTCTAAATCCCTCTACAATTGCTATACGATTCTTATAATGCGACATTTGATGCCTCCTTATATTAAATTTTAAATCTTCTTAATAATTAGTTATCTTCATACATAGAATCTATTTTGTCACTAAAATATTTTAGTACTTTTTCTCTATGTAACTTTTGTGATGGTGTTAATAAGCCCTTTTCTATAGTTGGAATCTCATTAATAATGGTAAATCTTTTAATTTGCTCAAAATTGTTTAATTTTAGATTTAACTTTCGCACAAATCTATTTATCGCTTTTGTATTAACATTTAAACTTGAAAAAATTAATGCAGAAGCGAACTTTTTACCATCTGCTACAACTAAAGCTAAATCAATATCTTTATGATGAGAGAGTTGCTGTTCAATATAAACAGCTCTAACATACTCACCAGTAGAAGTTTTTAGTAGCTCATTTTTACGACTATGCACATTTAGAAAACCATCACTATCAATTGAACCTAAATCTCCTGTATGAAACCAACCATCTCTATCAATCACATCATTTGTTATATCTTCTAAATGATGGTAACCTTTCATTAAAGACCTACTTTTAACTAAGATTTCACCATCTTCTTCTAGCTTCAATTCAACACCATCTAAAACTTTTCCACATGTACCTACTCTATTATCTTTAGGGGTGTTTACACTAATTACAGGGGAACATTCAGTCATTCCATAACCTTGATACAAAGGTACTCCAATATTTAGAAAAAATCTATGTAGCGACAAGCTCAGTGGTGCGCCACCAACTATTAAATAGTTCAATTTTTTTCCAAAAACTGCACGTACCTTTGAATAAACAGAGAGATTATACAAACGATGTTTAGTGGTTTTAATATTAAACTTATCATCTTCAAACGCATTATCTAACGCATTATTAGCAATTAATCTTTTTACCATAGTAGATTCATTTGCATTAGCTCTAATTTTTGCATATATTTTTTCTAAGACTCTAGGTACTACAGTCATAACTGTAGGATTAATCTCTTTAATATATTTTGATAAATTTGCAACATCATCTACAAAATTTATTTTAATTCCACTTTGTAGATAAAATAGTATAACCATTCGCTCAAAGATGTGAGCCATTGGTAAAAAACTAAGTGCTTCATCTATATCGGTCTCAAGAGTGTATACTTTTCCAATTGAGTATAACTGATTTAATACATTTGAGTGAGTTAACTCTACACCTTTTGGTTTAGCTGTACTTCCACTTGTATAGACAATCGTATAAATATCATTTTCATCTATTTTACCAATCATCTCATTTATGATTACTGGGTTTTTCTTTACTATTGTTTCACCAAGATGTATCAATTCAACAAAAAACATTAGCACAGGGTCATTATCAACATTTTCATCGACAATAATTTTTTTAATCTTTGAGTTTTTACTAAGAGTTTTAGCTAAATGAACAGAAGATACAATGGCAAACTCTGCATTAGAATCATTAATCTCATAATCTAAATTTTCACTGCTAATATCTGTATATATTGGAACACTAACTCCTCCACACATAGCAATAGCAGCATCAGCGATAACCCAAAATATAGAAGAGTTTGCCATAATTACAACACTTGAACCACTACCAACACCTAAATAATTAAGTCCCGCTGCACAAAATGTGATTCTATTATAAAGCTCTGCTCCTGTTAAACTATTTTGTGTATTTAAATCATGCAAAATAGTATGGCTGTTGTAATGGTTTTTAATATTAAAAATCAATGAAGCAATTGAATTATAGTGTTCTTGCATAATAACTCCTCATCTATTTACACATATTAAAACATTATTTAGCTTTAATGTCAAGATAATAAGATTATTTATTAAAAATATTATAAAATTTAAGTAGCTATAGAATTATAAAAAGTATATTATTGAGAATTTAAATATGAAAAGTTTAATTAAATTTTTGAAGTGTAGAAAGAGTTTGGTGACTATGCACCAAAATCTATAACATTAGCACCAAGCCCTTGTAATCGTGTATCTATTTTTTCTAAAGCAAGCTCTAATGATTTATAACTAATTTCAGGTAGTGTATCGCCCCAAATCTTTTCAGCCTCTTTAAATCCTTGTATGATTCCCTCTCGACCTGCTCTTAACATATCTATATTGTCACCAGCACCGGTTAAAACAAAATCAGACAGACGATTAGATGTTTTAGAGACTCCAAAAAAACCATCATCTGCGACTAGACCTTTTGCATCATCTTGTGTTAGTTCACTAAATGGTTTACCTGTATAACCAATATCGCTAAGGGTAAATACCGGTGGCTCTTTTGGTTCAAAACTAAATGAAAATGCTTCCACCTGAAAATAAACATTTGACTGGCTTAAATTAGCAGGCTCTTGCAAAAAAGATGGCACATTATCTGTGCCATTAATCGCATCATTCTTTTTTATATCTAACTGTTGCATCATAGACGCAGCATTTATCTGAGTATTTATTTGCATAGTATCACTCCTTCACACACAGTAGTAATATCGACAAAACTTACAAATTATTTAGACTTAGGGCGAAATGCCTTTATAACACTCTCGTCACACTCCAAATATGGTCCCTCTATTAAATCTATACAGTAAGGAACTGCTGGAAAAACTGCATCTAAACATTCACGAATAGACTTTGGTTTTCCAGGAAGATTAATAATTAAAGAGCTATTGCGAATACCAGCAGTTTGACGTGAAAGAATTGCAGTTGGCACATACTGCAAACTAACCTGACGCATAAGCTCACCAAACCCTGGCATCATTTTCCGGCACACATTTTCTGTAGCTTCAGGAGTAACATCACGTAGCGCTGGGCCTGTTCCACCAGTTGTTACAACCAAAGAGCAACCCTCATCATCACAAAGCTCTATCATAGCTTTTTCAATTTCTACTTGCTCATCTGCAATAACTCTATAAACTGGCTCAAACTCAGAGACTAAATAATCTTTTAAAGTCTCAATAATAGCCTTTCCTGAAATATCTTCATAAATACCTTTACTAGCTCTATCAGAAGCTGTAATAATTCCTATTTTAATCATTTTTATCCTTAAATTGTATCTGGAAAATTATTTATCATCTCACTATATGTTTTGTTCTTTTTTAAAGATTTCACAACAACATCAAGAGGCTCTTCATAAATATCTGGCAAATCATACTCATTTTCTTGAAGCTCAAACGCTAACTTCTCAATGGGTGGAGTAAACTCTGCATCTACACCATCTTTATTTCCACGGGCATCAACTCTGTACCAGCCATGACCTTTTAAGTATATTGCATTTAGTCCATGAAGACAGTAAATATCTTTTTTATACTCTGAGCAACTAAGACGCTGGTAACAAAAACCTGTAGGAATATCATTAGCTCTTAAAAGTGCAGCAAGTAGGTGACTTTTTGCATAACACCAACCAGTTTTATACTTTAGAACATCACTAGCGATGTATGTTGTAATATCATCTTTGTAATCTCCACTATGGTGTATCTCATCTCTTACATATTCAAAACAGTTTTTTATAATCTCTATCTCTGTTTTACAACTAGAAGACAGCTCACCTGCTAAATTTTTAATCTCTTGATTTGAGAAGTTTATTATCTCTGTCTCGTTTAAAAAGTTTTCCATGTAAAATAATACACAAAAAAAGGAACTAATTTTGCTTAATAACACTCAATATGAAACAAATGTTTATAACTGACCTTGACCATACATTTCTACGAAATGATTTAACCATAAGTGCATTTACAAAAGATGTATGGAACACTAACGCAACCACTGCCTTGCTTTCAGTAGCTACTGCTAGAAGTTACAAAAAAACAACCGAATTTTTGCAAGGTTTACATCTTGCTCTTCCAATGGTTTTACTAGATGGTGCGCTTATCGTAAATGAGAAATCTGAAATTATCTCTACTAAACTTATAAATAGAGATTTAGCAAATAGTATAATTTTTGAAAGTAACAAATTTGACATCCATCCTTTCATTTTAGCAATGAAAGATTCTATATTTGATGAGAAGTTCATCTATCCTAAAAAAAGAAACTTATACCAAGAAGAGCTTTTAAAAAGATATACAGGAGATGATAACATAGTTGAACACTCAGGTGTTGCAACTGAAAATAAAAATTTAAAACTAGTCTACATGGCACACGAAAATGTTTTAAGACCATTAACTGAACATCTAAAGTCTGTATTTAATGACTCTTTAGAGTTTAAACTAGCACCTGAGGCCTATTTAGGATGCTACTTTCTAACAGTTTTACATCCAGAAGCTGACAAAGCTCATGGACTAAGAACAATAAGTGAATATATGTCTCATAATCTATCAGACATTACTGTTTTTGGAGATAATTTAAATGATCTTGGAATGTTTGAGTTAGCTGGTACCGCTGTAGCTGTTAAGAATGCTCAAGAAGAGGTAAAAAAAGTAGCTGACATAATTTTAAAACATACAAACGATGAAGACGCCGTAGCTAAATACCTAAAAGAGATTCATGAAAAATAAAAACTCTTCATTTATTCCAATGGCAATAATTGGACTACTTTTCTTTGTATTTGGTTTTGTGACATGGCTAAATGGCTCACTCATTCCATTTTTAAAAATCATCTGCGAGCTTAATGATTTTGAGGCTCTTTTTGTCACATTTGCATTCTACATTGCATATACTGTTATGGCACTTCCCATGTCATTTATCTTAGAGCGTGTAGGTTATAAAAATGCTATGGCACTTGGTTTAACAATTATGGTGATAGGTTCTTTACTCTTTATACCAGCTGCCATGAGTGCTAACTATTTAATATTCTTAATTGCACTATTTATCTTAGGAACTGGTTTAACAATTTTACAAACTGCATCAAATCCCTACATTGTACTAATAGGTTCTAAAGAGAGTGCCGCTATGCGAATTAGCATTATGGGACTCATAAATAAAGGTGCTGGTGTTATTGTTCCACTAATTTTCACAGCGCTAATACTTTCAGATATTGGTACTATAGATGAGAGTGCAAGTGCTGAGCAAATTAATACACTAGCTTCAAAGCTAATAGAACCATACATCTATATGGCTTTAACTCTTAGCGCGTTAGTTATTCTTGTTAAGTTATCACCTCTGCCTGAACTTGAATTTACACAAGATAAAAATAGCAATCAGCATACGAGCATATTTAAATATCCTCAGGCTATTTTAGGCAGTATCGCACTCTTTTTTTATGTTGGAGTTGAAGTAATTGCAGCAGATACAATTGGTCTTTTTGGACAAAGTTTAGGAGTTGAAAACTTTACATCTTTAACCTCTTACACAATGGTTTTTATGGTTATTGGTTACATTTTAGGTGTACTTTTAATACCAAAATATTTAAGCCAAGAAAAAGCACTACTAAGTTCAGCAATTGCTGGAATTTTAATAACTATTTCAATAGTTCTAAGTTCAAACACAGATACACTTATTTTAAATACACCAAATAGCATCATGTTAGTAGCTCTATTAGGATTAGCAAACGCTCTAGTGTGGCCAACAATTTGGCCTCTAGCACTTGATAATCTTGGAAAACAGACTGCACGCGCTAGCGCACTTCTCATAATGGCAATAGCAGGTGGAGCAATTTTACCACTACTCTTTGGAAAACTAGCCGAAGTTAGCAAAGACTTTCAACAATCATATCTAATATTGATTCCATCCTATTTATTTATACTTTTTTATGCCATAAAGGGACATAAGTTAAAAAGCTGGTAATAAAGTTGGAACAGCAGTTGCTTACTTTTATTTGACTATTAAATTTAGGAAATAAGATGATAACTTCAGCCACTAGTAGCGCGCAGATTTATAACATAAATCAAGTTACCAAAACTAGAGCCACTTCTGCCTATACTGAAGCCACGCCTACTTCGCCAATTAGTAGAATGAAGCAGATGCAAGAGAAGTATAAAGATGTTTATTCTCCTATGCCTGCGTCTTACTCTAAAGAGAGAGAAGAGTTACAAATAGAAAAGATTAGGGAAGTTTATCCTGATACTATGTCAGTACAAGAAGCAATGCAATGGGCTAAAGAAAACCTTACCACTACCGGAATAGGTGAAGTAGAAAGTACAAAAGATAAAGAAATTCGTGAGACTCGTAACAAAGAATATATTGAGAGTATGGGTGGACAAGAAGCATATGATGAAAGAATTGCTTTTATTCATGAAACACGCACTAAGTATCCAACTAATAAATGGGCGAATGAAGATTTTACTCCATCAAATGCTAAAGAATTAACTACTTTTTATAATGCAGCAGTATACGAAGGATTAGAACAAGGGCAAGATTTAAAAACTGCTACACATAATGCTTATAACCCTATTAGCTCTTATATGGACAATTCAGAAAGTGCAATACATAATGCAGAAAAACATTTAAAATATGTAGGCAATGATAGACCTGAAGTTGAAATGACTCAAAAAGAGGTTGAAAAAGTTCAAAGCATGTTAGATAGGCATGAGATAGGTTATGGAGATACTGTTGATTTAAGGTCGTATGGTTTTAACATGGAATGGAATCATTTTGATACTGTACAAAACGATAATACTATGGCTTCAATGATCCAAAAAAGATTAGAAATGTATGATTTTATGCTTGAAAATCCAAGTGTTGTAGATAGTGAATTTAAAAAATTAGATGGTGCATCTCGAGGTGGAAGAACTAGTGAGAGAGCTATTTTGAAACCTATAAGAGAACGACATTTACCTAATGCTGAACTTGCACTAAGTGTATTTGAGAAGTATAAAATTTATGATTCTATTGACATAAAAGCATAAAACTTTTATGTCAACAAATTATAGTGCAGACCTATTAAAAGATGTAATTGCATATAAATCAACAGTACCACCTTCATCAGGTATAATTGTAGTTATCATTTCATAATAGTTCTGATTGTTGGAATTCTCATCTTTATAAACCCAACTATTGTTACCCAAATTTATTGGAAATCCAGTTGGATTAATGACTTCATCACCAGCAGGTCCTCTTTGTAGTTTTAAGCTATTGTATCCAGAACTTGGATATTGTACGTAAATGTAAGTACTTATTAAATCTGCTTGATCTAAAAAGTTAACAAATATAGGGTCGTATGAATAAAAATTTTGATAATCAAATGTATACACCCAGCTGCCAATATTTCCATCATATTTCTGTGAATTCAAAGGATATACTGAATTCCAATATTGATAAGTCACTCCATTTAGTTTAGTCAAAATTTCATTACTATCTTTAATATCAATTTGCGTAATATACGCTCTAGGATGAGTCCCCAAATCAATATCATTTATACTAATCGCAAAAAGGCTATTTGCCAAACCTAAAAACAACGCTAATGCTAATAAAACTTTTTTCATTTATCCCTCCATGGATAATTAAATTAAATTACTAATTTAAGTAATCGATTGGCATTTTAATTCTTTTTTTGTTTAAATAACATTAAAAAAGTGGATATTTTATGATTTTAAACAAGAATACTATTATTTATACATTAGTTTTATTATCTTTTTCTTTGGTTAGTTATATACTTTTTCAAGAACCATGCGAGAGTGTAACTGTAAATGTTGTTCATGAAAAAGAGCAAAATAGTAAAAATGAAACTAACTATAATGCACCAATAGTTTATGAAAAAAGTAAGCCTTCCATTGAAGTTAAAGCAGAAAATATTGAAGAAAATATCATAATGGACGAGAAACTACAAACTATTATTTTCAAAAATGACAGTAGATTTAAGTATCAAGTATCTCTTGTCTCTAAAATATTACAATCTGGTACAAACACTTCTAAAAAAGTTATTTTAAATAGTAAAATAATTAACAATAAATACAATAGTGTTTTTATTTTAAAAGTAGACTATAGTGTTTTTGAAGAACAAGCTGAGACTTTCATACAAGTTAAAGAGAATAAAAGTAATAAAATTATTAGGAATTACTCAAATTGCTTAAATGGATTAATTCCAAATTTAATCTATAACGTGCGCTTAGAAATTATAGAAGATGAGCTTATTTGTGAAGTATCAAAAGATAGGGAAATTGAAAAAAGCAGGGTTCTAAAATCAATAGAAGCAGATATTAAAAAGGCATTATTACTTAAAAAAGATGGTATCAAAATTGAACCAAAATTGATAGATCTTAAAAATCTAAAGATGAATATTGAAAAAAAGTAAAATTTGTATTTAATATAGATTTTACTTTAAGTCATAAAATGAGAATCCTAGAGCCCGTAAAATAAACTGTGTAAACCCACCTCTTATTCCTAAATTACGACTTAATGAAAAAAATGGGTGCGTAAAAACCCTTTGAAAGTTCGATAGAATAGTGGCTAAAAAGGGTTTATTTACAATGAGTTGTAAAAAAGTGTTAAAAGTTGTCAAAAATGTAATTCAAAAAGC
>Ga0316209_1000313_pt1 | contig 94872 bp, 82 predicted proteins | sample 6monopyrite_MG_FD_204945 | JGI IMG/M metagenome (GOLD analysis project Ga0316209, IMG submission 204945) | Microbial mat bacterial communities from mineral coupon in-situ incubated in ocean water Damariscotta River, Maine, United States -... | ecosystem: Environmental > Aquatic > Marine >... | reverse complement strand
GGGCAGAATATTTCGGCCGCGGAGTCGCCGCCAGACTAAATCTGAGTTTCCCTAGGGCAGCAAGAAAGTCAGACCGTTTGAGAAGGTCTGCGATTCCACGTCGAAAGAGTGGTACCAAACACGCACACCTGAAGCGATAGGCGGGAAGGTCAACGAGGTGGAAAATACGCCATCTAAACCCGCACTCCCCTGTGGTAGAGGAATAATGGGCGGTGACAGTAAGGCGAGCCCCATGTTGGTTGGAGTTGGACCGGCGCCAGTTACCGAATACCCCCAAGTGACCAGGCCACCCGGAGTGCATTGGCTAATGGTGAAATCTCCATCCTGCCCACGCACGAGAGGCCCCACACTCAAGACTGGAGCCTGCCATTCGACAAGGGAGCGATACTTATGCGCCAAAGCCAACGGCTGGTTCATGTACTCACGCGAGCCCCAAGAGCCAAACTTGTTCCATGCACCAATGTAAGTGAAGTGACTGAACAGGCTAATCCCCTCTTCCTGAAGCATGTCCAGGTAAGTGAGGTAGTGCGTGCCAATGCGCGGATCCCGGTTGGTCGCGACGAGGATGTCAGTAAGCACTTGGTCGTCGCGCGTTTGATTCAGTCCTACATAATGCTGGCCACCTTCATAGGCAATCAAATCCGCGCCTTGCTTCATGGCGGCTAACTTTTGCGCGCGGACTTCCAAGCGAACCGCGTCGATAGATGCTGGAGCTACGACATCGAGCAAGTGGTCTACAGTTGGGTAGCTATTCCCAATGGGAGGGATTTCCTCCGGCTTAATGCTTTTGCCAAAGTAAGGCGCGATGGCGAGTGCATCGAGCATGACGTATTCCGGATTGATCTCCGGGTCATTTAAAGCGGCCAAACGTGTTTCTGTAGTACCGATCAGCACCGAGTGAGAGCCGAGCACTTTGACCAGGCGGCTGTCATCGACGAACTCTTCCTCGAAGATGGTCCAAATCTGCACCGAGCGCAAACTGACGTAACGCTGCCCAGCTTCCCTTCGATCGGTCGACAAGCCCAGCAACATTCCTTGATCTTCTGCGTAATCGGTTTGCTGGAAAAGGCCGTTCCAAGTCTCATTGGAATACTCGATGTAAATCTTAAGCGCCGGATCTACGTTGTCGCGCAGAACCCGTGCTGCCTGACGCACATAGTTGTCGTCGGCCAAGTGCGGAATGCAAATCCAGGGATCCGATGCCCCCAAGTTGGCGAACTCCGCGATGTACTCCAAGGAAGCCCCGCGTGAAGTCGCTTGCGAGTAATGATCTTTGCCGACATGGTCACTCCAAGTCGATACCGTAGAGTTGTTAATCGCCCCCCAGTTCATAAACCGAACCGACGGAAACGGAGCAAGCCCGTCCATGTAGTTCGGATGAAAGGGTTCATTCGCATACACCGATGCAAAACCTGGACGCAAAACTCGAATGCTGGTAATCGGATCCGATGCTTGCGACTCCTCCAGCATGAGGAACATGTTGTTCACTGCATCCTGCGGCGGCACCGTAAACGTGAAACTTGAGGATCCGCCCGCCGGGTTGTACGTCTGGCGAGTTAGGCCCGCAATCAATTCAAAGCGACCGGTGCCTTCGACCTCCACCGTGAAAGTGCCGGCATCGCGCAAGGCGAGCAAGGTGTGGACATAGTGCTGATTGCCATCGGATGCAGTGAACGGAAGGTGTGTGGGCCAGCCGTTTACGTCAGATGGAATCTCGCTGTTGAATCCACTATCCCAGTTGCCAGAGAAGAAATCGCGGGTAAGCCATGGACGTGCGGTCTCCATGATGTCCACGAAATCCCATTTAGGGCCGAAGTCGCGCACGGCACTCAGGTTCATCCCCATGCGCATATTTGGCAAATCCGCCAAGGCAAAATCTCCTCGGATGGTCAGGTTACGGTCCAAAATCACGGTACGTGGATTGCCGCGCCCGATGACATCGCCACTCCAACCCGAGAACACATAGTTGGCGTTGGGCTGCGCTTGCAGTTGGACTGGGGTTCCAGCTGCGAAAACCGTGCCGCTTGGGTTCGAGTCAACCAGCCCGCCCGAGCCTCCAGAGAGGGAAAGTTCAAACACCGGTCCAGGGTCGACAATGCTCAAAGCGGTCAGAGTCGTGTCGTGGTTGAACTTGGCGCTGTGTGCGACCAACCGGAACTCCACGGGCTGGGTCAGGCCGTCGTAACCACTCAAAGGGAAAATGTAAGCGAAATCCCTTTCGCTGTAATCGGTGCGCTCCGCTGGATCACTGCTGAACAATTGCTTGCCGACTGCAAAGCCATCGATGCTACTGAACAGTGTGTAAATCGCTGGGGCCCAATGATCGGTGCGCTGGACGCTGTACTGGATTTCCTGACCTCCAAGATCTAAGGTTCCAGAAGTTGGGGCCAACGAGAAAGTCAAATATTGCCCATCGCGCACAGCATCTTCGAGCGTGGTTTCTACGCTCGATGCGGTAGCGCGGAATGCGAAGACATCGTTAAAGCCAACTGTTGGAAAGAGCCCAACACCAAAATCAACACCACTAAACGACAAGTTCGATGCCAATCCGTTGGTGAAACTCCACGGCGTATTCAATGCCGGGTCTACACCGCGAAAATCCACATCGAGGAGGTCCGGCGAAAAGATTGGCCCCGGATCGGTAATGCTCAACTCGGTGAGGCTTAAATCGTGGTTGTACTTCGCGCCATATGCAACCAATCGAATTTCAACGGGGACCGTAATCCCCTGAAAGCCAAGGTTGGGCAACACGAAGGAAAAACTAGTCTCGGCGTAATCGGTATTACCAAAATCTGGCGTGGTAAAAATTTCTTGCCCAAGAGCAAAGCCATCGATGCTAGTAAATACGCTGTAAGTCACCGGTGACCAATAATCGTCGCGCTCCACGCTGAACTTAAAATCTTTGCCCGCCATATCCAACGACCCCGCATTCGGAGTCAGCGTGAATGACAAATGCTCGCCATCGCGGATGGCATCGGCCATGGTGGTTTCAAGACTGCTCGCCGTTAAATGGAAAGCAAAAACGTTGTTGAAACCGGGGCTTGCAAAAGCGCCAGCGCCAAAATCCACGCCGCTAAAGGCGAGGTTTGGTGCGAGGTAGGAGGTGGAAGTCCAGGGCGAGTGCAATGCTGGATCGACACCTTGGAAGTCGACTTCCAAAACGTCTTGAGCAAATGCGGTGTGGGGGCACCAAAGGGACAGCCATGCAATGAGGAGGATGAGTCTCATCGAGGCCATAAGGTACCCGCACCCCCCGCCTCAACCTAAATCCACAGTCGTATTTTTAGCCTTTTTTCTAGCTCATATAGAGGACCTAATGGTCGCAAATGCCGTCCAGTGGCTCTATTCGAGGATACGGATAGTAGGCACTTGGAGAGCCCCTCGCGCCGTCCTATCCTTACATCGAAAATGGCGCTTCTCCGCAAGCTGAAGACCGCCGCCTTGATGGCTGTGCGCATCCCCTATCACGTGGTGAAATCTCATCGCAGGCTGTGGGCACGTTATGTACAGAAGCGTTGCGTGGTCGGCGCGATTCCGTATCAGGTGCGTTTTCATAATAGCTATTGGCACAAGCGACTCGGGATTGACACAGGCGGATGGGTTCCGGTCGAGCTCGCCGATGGCGTGCTTTACGAAGCCACCCCCTATCTATTAATAGAGGACATTCTTTGCCATCTAAATTTGAAGGCAAACGATGCCTTCCTCGATCTCGGTTGCGGCAAGGGCCGGGTCGCTTGCATGGCAGCGCGCACTTCCGTCGGTCACGTTGTTGGCTTGGAGCAAAACAGTACCTTCCTCGATATTGCCCGCAAAAATTTATCCTCCCTATCCGATATCCGCGCCACTGTCGATTTCCATCATGGCTTAGCGCAAGACTTTAACTTCGACACCACTAGTGTCATCTTCCTATTCAATCCCTTCGGCGCCGACACCCTGCACGATGTCATCCAACGACTCGAGCAAAGCTTGAAACGTAATCCGCGTCGACTGCGAATCGTCTATGTCAATCCAGTGCATGAACAAGTCATGCACGATGCGACCTGGTTATCCAACACCCTAACTTGGCCAAGCAGTGCCTATGCCGAGGTCGAGATCCAGCCGCCGAATCCGCGGCTGGTCTCCTTCTGGGAAGCGAAGTTGTAGCTGGTAAATCCTGAACGGATTACTGCCCAACCAAAGCGCGTAAGCCATGGCTCATAGCCCATCCGCTTGGCTGCGATGCATCGCGCATGGCGGCTTGCAGGTAACGCTCCACCCCAAGCAACGCTGGATTGTTTGGAATCACCAACTGCGTGGTGGCAACGCCGGATCCATTCGCAACTAAGTTCGTCCGGTAAATCTCATTTGCGATATCCACCAAAATGTCGCCGCCGAGCATCGGGGCATCGTCCGCGGTGGTGCACACCGAAAGGAATCCCACCGCGCCGGCAGGAGCTCCACTCAAGCTGACAGTAACTACGCCGCCGAGCAGTGGTTGGGCATCAGTGGTCAAGTTCAGATTCATCACCCCACCGCGCAGTTCGCCGTACGGGAAGAAGCCAGCGGTCTCTGGGAAGTAGTCCCAAGCGCCACGACCATAAGTACCAAAGCGAATCGCATTGCTCGAAGGAACCGTCTCTACCGCCCAATAGGTAGTGATAGGACCTTCTCCACCGAGAATGCTGGTCCACTGATTATTGGTTGGATCAAGCTCCCAGGCACCATTTTCAGAAGCCGCGTACATGCGACCACTTCCATCTGGTGCTTCGACGATGCCATAAATCAAGGTGTTAGGGAGGCCATCGCTTAAGTCTTGCCAAGTTGCACCGCCATCGCGGGTGCGCATGACTGGAGGGTTGCTGTAACCAGATCCAGCGACCCAAACCGTGTCGACATCGGTGGACGAAGGAACAATGCAAGTGCCGTAGAAGTAGTGGGCACCGGGTGCGCCACTACCTGCAGAACTCCAAGAAGTGCCGCCGGTGCTTGAAGTCCAAAGGTTGCCACCGGTAGTCACGCAAATCGCAAAGTTCGGGTCAATCTTGGAAAACGCAACCGAAGAAATCTGTTGGCCGAATGCGTTTGGGTGCAAAGCAGCATAGGTCCAAGACCCACTTGAGCCCACGCGCTCATAACGCCAAATCGTTTTGCCACACAGGTAGAACACGTTTTTGTCCACTGGATCAGCAACCATGAAAGGCAGCCATTGACCATCGAAGTTAGTTGGGAAGCTCACCGTATGAATGATGGGATTCGGCATGCCTTCGGTCACCAAAACGAACCCGGGGTAATCCGAGTAAACCAAATCGTGGCTGCCATCGGCAGAACTCAAGTGCCCATAGTCACCAGTAATGATCTCGGTGAAGTCAGCCCACGAGCCAGAACTTCCTGGGACGCCCAACTCCGAAACTTGATAGCCCTGATCCTGCGATCCGGCATGCATATAGTTCGGATTACGACGACTGGTATGCGTGCTGTAGTACTGGCTGGTCGCAAGGCCAGACCAGGAAAGCCAATCGGTAGTGATCATTTGGTCCAAACTTTCCGACATGCCGCCGTGAGTATTGATGTACCAGCGTTCGCCAGAACTCAAACTTGGATCGGCGATTACGGTGACCCCCATGATGTCTGCGTGCAGCTTGCCGAAGCGGTCCGCAGGGTGCTCCCACCATGCATTCTGCCGACCAAAAGTAGTGCCAGCATTGCGTGAAACATACAATTCAACGCCGCCATAGACGATTAAGCTGCTGTTGGTTGCAGAAGTGCAAAAGGCGCTCCACATTTCCGGCATAGTGTTACGCATGGTCCAGTTGGCGCCCGAGTTCGTCGTGCGCCACAGTTCCCAACCACCGCCATTTTTCACTGCAAGGCTAAAGGTGGTATTCAAGGAGGACTCGTGGCCACCCAAGCGGATATCGGTAACGTTAAAGCCAATCGAAACGCCGATGGGACTAAACGTAGTTCCTTTATCCGTCGACTTATAAAGTTGGTCCTGATCGAACAGATACAAATCTCCAAGGCTAGTCCGTGGAGTGAACAAGTCCGGCAGACCATTCATGCTACGCACAGAGGTGAAGCTCGCACCTTGGTCGACCGAGCGCAGAAGTTTCCAACCCGCTTGATTCACTACCGCAAAAAGAGTTTGCGTGGCATCTTGCATTTGAACCAAACGACGGATGCTCGAGATTCCGCTAGTTCCACTTGGAGTTTGCCAAGTCACCCCGTCATCAATGGTTCGCCACATTTGATTGCTCGTCGCGCGCAAAACAATGTCATTGCCGCCGCCGGCTGGAGCCATGACCGCTAAGTGATAAGCGCCGCCGAAAACGCCATCACCGATGGCAACCCAGTCCGAGCCATCGGCTGGTCCGCGAAACACTCCGCCGCGCGCAGTGCCTACATAAAGGTCGTTGCCGTTACTCGATGGCACGGTGACAAAAACACTGCCAGGCAGGTTGTCGCTTCCAATCTCATTCCAATGCCCCGCAGTGGGCGCACGAGAAAGCAAGGCGGATTCTCGGCGCGCCATTGCAGCAAGAACATTGCCTTCTTCCTCAGCTTCCCAGTCAAAGCCAGGAGCTGCACGGTGCATGGAAGCAATCCATTCCTGCCGTTCTTCATAACTATCGCCGCCTTCTTCAAAGCCATCGGGGCGAGGCAAAGGTGGAACATAGCCAGCATCGCGGTCGGGCAATGCTGTTGGGACCGCGGAACAAGCGGTCCACAAAAGACTTCCGCCAAGGACGATGGCGGCACAAACACGGGAAGGGTTCATTGCATAAGCATACCCCAAGAAAGAATATTTGTCCGTAATCGCAGAAGAACCAATGCCGGATATATGGGTTCTCCAAACGCTCGCATCAAACAACATCATGAAAAGAACCCTAATTCTTACCCTTTCCTGCGGCCTATTCAGCGCCTCGACCTACGCAGCTGCCCCTCAGGGGGCTGGCCCCTTGCCTCCGCCCCTTGCACCAACGGAAAACCCCATCACCGCGGAAAAGGCGGTGCTGGGCAAAATCCTCTTCTGGGAGGAGCAGCTTTCTAGCGATGACACCATGGCTTGCGGCACTTGCCACGGTGTACCAGCAGGCTTCAGTGATTCGCGTATGGGGAGGCATCCTGGGAACGATGGCATTCTCGGCAGCCCCGATGATCTTTTTACTTCTCCCGGAGTCATCCGCGCCGAGGTCGATGGCACCTATGCCCCCGATTCCACTTTCGGCTTAGACGTACAACTTACCGGCCGGCGCTCTCCCGATATTTTCGCAGCGCTCTATGCACCCGAAACGTTCTGGGACGGGCGCGGCACCTCCAGCTTTACGGATCCTGAAACGGGAGTCCTTCTCATTGCAGCCGGCGCTGCTCTGGAAAGCCAAGTCCTCGGCCCCATTTTGAGCGATGCAGAAATGGCGCATGCTTCGCGCGACTGGATTGCAGTCACCGAGAAGCTAAAGCAAGTCCTTCCGATGGCACTTGCCACCGACTTAACTCCGGACATCATCAGCGCACTCGCCATCAACCCTACCTACGGTGCTCTTTTCCGCAGCGCATTCGGCACCACCGATATCACCGCGCAGCGCATTGCTTATGCGATTGCGACCTACGAACGCACTCTATTCCCCAATCAGAGTCCGTGGGATGAGTTTCAGGCCGGCGACCCCAATGCCATGACGCCGAATCAAATGGCTGGATTCAATCAGTTCAACGGCCCTGCAAATTGTCGCGACTGTCACTCTCCGCCGTTCTTTACCGATAACCAGTTTCACAACTTAGGTTTACGTCCGACCACCGAGGACAACGGCCGCCAAGGTGTCACCGGTCTCTTTGCCGACCGCGGGAAATTCAAGACTCCCTCCTTGCGCAACGCTGGTTTACGTGAGCGCTTCTTCCACAACGGGCAGGAAAACATCCTCAACAATGGCCCTGCACCAGGTGGCGTCGACAGTATCTACATTGCTGGCGGCGGACCTTTTCCAGACAACCGCGACCCACTGTTAGTTCCGCTCGCCGGGCGCCCAGGCATTAACATGCAGCAGATTATGGATTTCGTCGGCAATGCGCTGACAGATCCACGCGTGGCCAATGCGCTGCCACCTTTCGACAAGCCTACTTTGTACAGCGAACGTCACCCTAATGGCGCAGACAGCTTTGGGCCATCGAACCCGAGCGGCAGCGGCGTGATCCCGCGCCTTATCACCTTGACTCCCGGAGTTCTCGGCAGCACCTCATTCAAAATCGGGCTGCGAGAGGCACCCACCACTTCCGGAGTTGCCATGCTTGGTCTTTCGCGCACCATGGGTAGTGGCACTCTGGTCAACGGTGTTCCGTTCAACCTTGGCGGTCCGGTCGCCGCTTGGATTCCAGCGCCAATCCAAGTCGACAGCGCTGGGCTCGGTTATGCCACCTTTGCCTTCCACATTCCGAATCTGGCTTCCCTGACCGGAATCGACTTCTACGCCCAAGCCTTTATTCAGGATTCCACGGCCCCAGGTGGCTCAGGAGCCGCTACGGCAGGCTCTACCTACGCCATGCACTAGGAATACGCATAGCCAAGTTTCGATTCTTGGAGTAGGATTAATAGGAACTCTGGAGGTTATTTTGCCGTCAGACAAATGCTGGGTCTCCTTCCCTAGGGAGGCCAGGCTTTTCTCGTTCCCCAAGCCCTCACCCCTTAATTCCTCGCATGCGACTTCCCCTTCTCGGCACATCCCTCTTGGTGGCTTTCTCCCTTGCGAGCCAAGCCACCGCGCAGCTCCAGCCACCGCCGGAGCCAGCCGCAAATCCAAGTACCCCAGAGAAAATTGTGCTTGGCAAAATCCTATTCTGGGATGAGCAACTGTCTTCGAACGATACGGTGGCTTGTGGCACCTGTCACATTCCAGCATTCAGCTTTACCGACAACCGCGAATTTATTCACCCGGGGCTCGATGGAATTGAAGGCACCTTAGATGATTCCGTGACCTCGCCAGCTGTCGTACGTGCAGATACCAACAAGCAGTTTGTGCCAACGCCACTTTTTGGAATGCGGCCACAACTCACAGGGCGTCGCACCAACGACATGATGGGTTCGGCCTATCAAACCAAGATTTTCTGGGACGGCCGCGCCGGAGACGAATTCCTCAATCCAGAAACGGGTGCTGTCAGCATTGCGACGGGTGGAGCTCTTGAGAGCCAAGCCGTGGATCCGATTCTGTCGGTCGTGGAAATGGGCCACCAAGGACGCGACTGGGACGATGTCATCGCCAAGCTAGAAGGCGTCACTCCACTGCGCATTGCGACCAATATCCCACCAGATATGGCCAATGCACTGGTTCTTGACCCGACCTATCCTGACCTGTTTGAAAGCGCATTCTCCACTCCTGTGATTACCGCAGAACGCATTGCATTTGCGATTGCAGCCTACGAACGGACTTTAGTTGCCGACCAAACTCCTTACGATGACTATCAACGAGGCGTTCCTAACGCCATGACTGCAGAGCAAATCGATGGCATGAACCAGTTTCTTGGCATCGCCAATTGCCACCTGTGTCACACGCCTCCAGTCTTTTCCGACGGCGACTTCCACAACAATGGTTTACGTCCACCGGTTTGGGATCTTGGTTTACAGAACACTACCGGTGACCCGAATGACCGCGGCAAATTCAAGACCCCGTCCTTGCGCAACGCAGGTCTTCGCACCAGTTTCTACCACAATGGTTTCTTTCAAGAATTGTGGCCACAGGGTGTAAGCAACATTTATTGGGGTGGCGGCGGCGGTTTCTTTGACAACCGCGACCCGCTGCTAGTTCCTTTGAGTGGCGTTCCTGGGATTAACTTGGAGCACATCTTTAAGAACTTTGTCGGCGAAGCATTGACCGATCCGCGGGTTGCCAACGAGACCTTCCCATTCGACCGTCCTACTTTGTTCAGTGAACGTCAGCCATTCTCCACCAACCTGTATGGAGTGGGCAATCCTGGCGGAGGCGGCGTAGATCCAAAGATTACGGCACACATGCCTGCGATTCTTGGGCATGATCTTCAGATTGGTGTCAGTCAGGGACTTGGCGGCGCCATGGCACACTTCGGGGGCTCTGACAGGCCAGGCTCAGGACTGATGCGCGGCGGACGCTTAATCAACATAGGCCTGCCACTCTTACAGCTGGTTTCGATTCCACTCAACGGAAACGGCTCGGAAGGCGGGTGGCGTTCGATTTCCATTCCAATCCCAACCTCGCCAAATCTCATCGGCCGCGATTTCTACCTGCAGTGGTGGGTTGAGGACTTAGGTGCTGTGGGTGGCGTGGCATCGGCAACGCAAGGCGCGATTATTGAAATCCTGCCTTAAACCGTTCCAAACTTGGGGCTAAGATAGCCACTTGAGCGATTCTTCTTACCGGGTGCGTCACGTCTTAACCGACGACGCACCCGGTCTTCTTTTGATTTACGGGCCCATCGTAGAAGCCAGCCACATCACCTTTGAATATGTGGCGCCAAGTGAGGCGGGAATGCGATTGCGTATTGAGAATGGGGCGAATAAATATCCTTGGCTTGCCGCCGTGGATGAAAGTGGAACCGTCATCGGTTATGCCTACGCCTGCTCTTGGCGTGAGCGTCAGGCCTATCAATGGGCTGTCGAAGTTTCGGTTTACACACATCCAGGCCATCAGCGACGTGGAGTGGCGAAGCGGTTGTATGCCGAGCTCTTTCAACAATTAGTGGCGCAGGGCTATGCGGTAGCTTTTGGTGCCATCACCCTGCCTAATCCTGCCTCGACCGCTTTTCACCAAGCGATGGGTTTTCAACAAGTAGGCAATTTCGAAGCCTGTGGATTCAAGCTAGGACGTTGGCACGATGTTGAGTTTTGGAGCTTGCGGTTAGCCGAGCAGAGGGAGCCTCCGATGCCACCGCAAATCAAGAGCACTTCTTAATCCAGTACTTGTCGAGGAAGATCAAAGTGGTGAAACCCACTGCGGCAATGCTGATTGCAATGCCTAGGCCGTCGTCCACATTCCCAAGCAAAATCGCGCGTCCCGTGAGGAAGGCCATGATTAGCCAAAGTGGGCGACGCCAATAGATAAGTACCCACAGGCGCGCTTTATTAGCCCTTTCAACCAGTTGGGGGCGATTCGTGTGCTGTCCCCAGCCGCTGATTCCAGAAGTCACTGGCATAAGCTCGGAAACCAGAGCGATCAGGCAAACCGCATAGCCGACATCCTTCCATAAGGCGTAGCCGAAAGTGCCGAGAACCACCAAGTGGTGAATGACCAAGTCATTGCGCGGGATGATGGCGCGACTTTTGCGGCCGTAGAACATCCATACAAAATCCGAAAGGATGTGCCCCATGACCAACAACACGCCTTGCCACATCCACCAATCACCGATGATCTCTTGAGGGTAGTGTCGGTATAGATAGGCTTCATTCCAGTGGCCGATACCGACCACTGCCGCAATCAACCCGACCAAAGTCAAAACCGCGGCCGCAATGCCTCGAGAAAGCTGAAACGACCGGTGGTAGTTCGGGTTCACGCGCGCCAAAAACCAAACGTGAACTAGAACAAAAAGGCCGGTGTAGGCGAGCAGGGAAAGAAACACAGTTGAGGTTAACACGCCCACAAAGCCTGAGATTTCGTTTAGGATAGTTGCATGTCCCCCCTCCGGAAGGCGACCCTGGTCTTCCTTGGCTTAACCTTGTTCCCTCTAAAGTTAAGTGCACAGGAAACGGAACCCGAACAAACCCTAATTCGAGGCAATACTGTTGTCGCTGAAGGGGTGGCGGAGAACTTGCAGTTTGTCGACCCTGCCGCAGAGGGTTGGCGCACGGAAGTTCTCCACGATGCAGCCAAAGCAGGCTTAAAAGAATTCCTCGGCTGGGTCGGCCACGGCAAAGAATTGCCAGACGGAACTTTGGCCGATGACTTCCGTTGCTCCATCCTGCGCCCCAATGACCTGGAGATTGCCTTTCAAGATGCCTCCATCACGGTGCGTCATGCAGACGGAAACGGACAGCTCCCCTTCGACAAACAAAACATTCTGACCGCCGCGCATGGTCTTCAGTTGGTTTTCGAGGGCGGGTTATTGCGCGATGACTTCTTCAAAATCATCACCGTAGAACTAAGTGGAGGACGTAGTTTTCGCACTCATTTCCTTTACCACGCAGCGATCACTGCGGATCCTTTTGTCACCCAGGTGAACCTTGAAGGTGAGGCGGTTTGGCTGGTTGGTACCACCGATGAAGAGGTGCAGCTGCAGTCACTAAATATCACGCACTATGAGGAGCTTGCTACTCCGCGGCCGGCGTTTGAGGACATCACCACTTCGGTGTTTGCTCAAACCAACCGCTGGCGCCCTGAAATGATGGTTGGCGTGGAGCTCATGGTGAACCGGGTCGACCGCTTGATTGGACGCAGCTTCGTGGGCAGTCAAGGCATTGCGATCGGCGACATCGACAACGATGGCCTCGACGATATTTACGTGCCGCAACAGGGCGGTCTCGGCAATCGCCTCTACCATCACTTGGCGGATGGCACGGTTGAGGAAATTTCTGAGAAAGCGATGGTCGACTTTCTCGACAACACGCGCGGCGCACTGTTTGCCGACATGGATAACGATGGCGACCAAGATCTCGTGGTCACTGTGCGCGCCAACATCCTGATTGCTTACAACAATGGGCAGGGGATTTTTGATACGCGCAAAGTCCTGCGCTACAGCGATGCCGCCGACATCTACTCCATCACCACTGCCGATCCAGATGGCGATGGCGATTTAGATCTATACGCTTGTCGCTATGTCACCGGCGGACTAGTCGGCGGTGTTCCGACTCCTTACCACGATGCAAATAATGGAGCGACCAACTTCTATTGGCGTAACGAAGGGCATCGGGAGTGGCGCGAAGTGGCTGCGGAAGTTGGATTGGATCAAAACAATACCAAGTTCAGTTTGGGCGCCTGCTGGGAAGACATCGATGACGATGGCGATTTAGATTTGTATGTTGCGAATGACTTTGGACGCAACAACTTGTACATCAATGATGGCAGTGGTCACTTCACCGATGAAGCGATGGCTCGCGGTGCAGATGACATCGGCGCAGCCATGGGAGTCAGCATGTCCGATGTCGACCTCGACGGCGACATAGACATCCTCGTCACCAACATGTTTAGTTCGGCTGGGCGTCGCATCGCATCGCAGGACGATTTGTTCATGGATGGTGCCGCCCAGGAAGTGCATGCGGATTACATCCGCCATGCGCGTGGCAATACGCTCCTGCTCAACAACGGCGATGGCACCTTTCACGACGTAACTGAAGATTCGGGAGTTGCAATTGGCGGTTGGGCTTGGGGTGCGCAGTTTGTCGACATCAATAACGACGGCTTCGACGATGTCTACTCCCCCAACGGATTCCTCACCAATAAAGGTGAAGAAGATTTGTGAAGTTTCTTTTGGCGACGCGTGACGTCGCAATCTCCAAGTTCCGGATCCGACCCCACTGACGCATACAGCGATGCATGGGCCAGCATCGCGCACTTGGTTGCGGAGGAAGGCATGTCCTGGAGCGGACGCGAACGCAATCGCATGTTCCTGGCTATCGGCGATGGAACTTTCGTCGACGCATCTTCGGTTACCGACACCGACTTCATTCAAGACGGGCGCGCACTCGGCCTCATCGACTGGGATGCAGACGGTCAAGTCGACATGCTGCTACGCAATCGCAATGCTCCGCGTTTACGTTTGCTGCGTAACCGCGCTGCACCCGATGCGCATTGGCTACAAATCCAACTCGTCGGTGGTGGACAATCCAATCGCGATGCCATCGGCGCACGCGTGATTGCCGAACTGCCAGACCGTGAAATCTTACGCAGCTTGCGCGGTGGCGAAGGCTTCCTCTCGCAATCCTCCAAGACCCTGTTCTTTGGTTTGGCTGAAACGGAAGAAGTGGTGAGCGTTTTAGTACGCTGGCCAGATGGAACGGAAGAGCGCTTTGGCATTGCGCAAGTGGACCAACGTTATCAGTTAGTGCAAGGCACAGGTGTTGCCGAGACCGTGACCTTGGTACCGCCGCAACGCCTGGTTGCAATGCAGCAAGAGATACCGAGTAACCCAGATCTTGGGCGCATCGTCCTGATCTCGAAACTCCCGATGGAAGAGTTTCCGATTCCTTCCTTTGACAACCCGCAGCGCAAGGTCAAAGACCTTCTTGGCCGCCCGACCTTAATTAACTTTTGGTCTACCACCTGCGCTGCCTGCTTGGAAGAGTTCGATGAGCTGCACCAAAAACGCGGCAAGCTGAATCGTCGTGGTTTGCAAATCGTAACCATGCTTACCGACGACCCTTCCAAGCATGATTTTGCGAAGAAGATTTTGAAGGGTGTCAACATGGATGTTCTTGCTGGTTATGCGCCGCAAGAAACCGTGAATGGCATGCAGATTTTGGTCGAGGAAGTCCTGGGACGCACCGTCGACATGCCGCTACCGGTAAGTTTATTACTTGATGAACGCGGACAGTTGGTGGAGATTCACGTCGGCAGAATTCGTGTGCAGAGTTTGCTGCGCGATCTCGGCATCATCAATCAAATGGATCCAACCAATCCATCCGCCAGCGCCCTCTCCTTCGGCCGACGGCTCGCCTTTGCGGACCGTTCCTTCGCCAAAATGGCCGAGCGTTTCCGCCAAGCCCGCTTGCCGAAGCTTGCCGAATATTATCAGGCACTGGAAGGCCGCTTTGACCCACAAAAGTCGACCGACCATTAAGGGTCCGTCAAGGTAGGGCCAAATCCGAGATAGCGGGTTTCCATGGTGAGCTGCCCCGAAACGGAGTCGTCACCAGTTCCACTTGAGAAGGAACACCGCCCAAAGCCTCGACTCCAAGGGTTAATGGGAGCGGGAGGTCGCCCGCGCTGACCGGAACGGCCCAACCTTGCTAAAGTCCGTCCAAATCGTCCGGGGCAAAGGACGAAGGCCGTGAAGCCACTGTTTAGGGCGCCATCAGCCACAGCACCGCAACCCAAACAGCCCAATAAGGCCGCTGTTAGAATCCATGTGAGAGACTGCACTCCTCCACAATCGGGGAAACTCGGATTCAGGCGGGCTCGCTTGCGGATTCTTGCTCCTTTCTCTTGACGGAATCCGGGCCTCCAACTAATCTAATCGGCCCATTTCGCTCCAGAACACCTTGTTCGTGGGCGACAGAAAGATTCCATGGCTACCTACACCGGTCCAAAAGTCCGCTTGTCCCGTCAACTTGGCGTGGCGATTTCGGACAACCCGAAGCACCTCAACTCCCGTCGTTTAGATACGCCACCGGGAGGCACCAGCAAGCGTATGCGCCGCCTAAGCGATTACGGCGTACGTCTGCGCGAAAAGCAGAAGCTTCGTTACTACTACAACGTGCAAGAGAAGCAGCTTCGTCGTTACGTCAAAGAAGCTTCCCGTCGCAAAGGCAACACGGGTGAGAACCTCCTCGAGATTCTCGAGCGTCGCCTCGACAACGTTTGTCGTCGCATGAACTTTGGCCGCAGCATCTGGCAAGCACGTCAGGTTGTGAACCACGGTCACGTTCTTGTCAACGGCCGCAAGGTAGACATCCCTTCTTACCAGGTCCGTCCTGGCGACGTCGTCACCGTCAAGGAGAAGTCGAAGGAAGGTATCGAGCGCACGGTTGAGCTCATGGGTGGCGAGTCCTCCTACGAGTGGATGGCTCTAGATCGTGGAAGTCTCACGATTACCATCACTGACAAGCCAAAGGGTGCACAACACCCATTCGACTTGCACCTCGGCATGATTGTCGAGTACTACTCGAACTAAGAGTGAACAAATCTCAGTAGTTTGCGAGAGACTGCTGATGGGCTTCGGCCCCTTTCCCCGAACGCACCTGCTCCGGCAGGTGCGTTTTTTATTTATGCCGTGCGTTTTGAGCTTTGCGGAGTTGCCCTATTGCCCTCTCACCTTTTTGTGGAGAAGAAGCATGAGAACTTACCGGCAAAATCAGCAGCAGGAAGATGGCACCCAAACCTCGCTTCATCGCCAGCGCTCGTCCATGGCGTTATCTGGACGGTCTTCGTCCTCATCGCCCTTGGCTTTATCCGAAGCCTTCTTAAACAGGTCGTCCAGCTCCTTCTTGCGGTCGCGCTCGGCACTCATTGCTGCACCGAAGGCATCTTGGCTCTTCTTCTCGCGCGCCTCAATCCGCCCATGGATCTCGCCGAGGTCCGCAGCCTTCTCCTCCCCGTGAGCGAGGATGGCGCCGCTTTCACGATCGATGCGCAGGCGGCTTCCGCAGTCTGGGCAGTGGATTTCTAGGTCTTTTTTGCGCATGATTTCCGACAAAGAGGGCTCAGACCCACTTTAACCGTCTTTCTAGGGCCTTCGCTCGAAATATCTTCTAGTTTCCTGAAAATACTGGAACCCAATGCCATTTGAGCCCATCACATGAGTGAAGCAAGTTGGTGTTGTCGTCATCGATTCATCCAGGGGGCTGGCGCCAGGATCACTTGCTTCTTTCTTTTCCCTAAAAGAAACCCCAGAACAGACGCAGCTCCTATTTCCCCGCTCCCTGACCCCCACCCTTTTCGGGCCCAGTTCGAGCACTCAGGAGTGACTGCAGGTGCAAGGTATGGCGGAACAATACGGACATCCGTCTCCGTATTTCTTCAGTGCCACCTTCTCTAAATCCACACCACGAATAGACGCGAGCGTGGACAGCCAAGCGAGGACATCGGCGAATTCTTCTTCTAGGTTTTCGCGATCATCGTTACGGCGCAAGGCTCTAGTCAGTTCCCCCACTTCCTCGGCGAACCACATATAAGTACCTTCCACGCCGCGCGCTTTATCCTTCTCAAAGTAGATGTCTTCGATTTGCTTTTGAAACTCCGATAACTTCACGCCACATCTCCGTGGTGACGGATCAGTGCGAAAGCTAAATCGGTTTCCGGTTCACCTTGCAGGAAGGCACGGAGTTTCGTTTCCATGGCATCGAGACCTTGGTCGACGGCGAGTTTCGCAAGTTGATATACGCCTGCTTCTCCAAGTTGTTTACCGGCTGGAGAAGTGCAGTCAAACGCAAGCGGACTGAATAGGACGATGGCATCGCCTGGCAGCAAATCGAGGTTTAAGGTTTCGATGGAATTGCGGAAGATCGGGCCCTTATCGAAGCCCAATGCGATCCCGTTTGGTTGAAGTTTGCGCAGTTGACCGGCTGCTGCATCCCAGCGGATGGCCGGTGCTTGGTGTCCGGCGGAAACCATTTCGACTCGGCCGTTTTCCGTATCCACGCGTGCTGCGATGACCGAGCAGTAAAGGCCGCGCGCCAAATCTCGATTGAGTGAGGTGTTTGCGGAATCAAAGGCCACTGATGGTTCGGCTCCACCCAAGAAGCTACTGCGCAGATAAGCGCGTGTCATGGCCATGAGCAAAGCACCAGGCATGCCGTGGGTTGCAGGTGCGCCCACTAATCCGGTGATATGGCCTAATCCGTCATCCATGGCATCGACAAAATCGCCGGTGCCTGCACCGGCCGCTTCCACTAGGCAGGTTTCAATCGACCATCCTGCTGGCGGTTCAATCGCCATCGGCTGCAGGTTACGACGCAATTCGCGCATGTTGTCAGCCTCGGCTTCCGATGCAGCGAGTGCTTCTTGATTATCCTGACCGTCCAAGAGGTCATCGACCATGCGCTCCATAGCCACAGCTAAATGCGCGACTTCACCCACCGCATCTTCGCCACGGATTTGGCGATCAAGATGACCGCGACTGATGGCCATGACGTCTTCGACCATTTCATTCAATGGAGCGGCAAGGCGGCGTGCAGTGAAAGCACCCATCATGACGGTTGCGGCGACCAGAGCGCCACACACCAAAACGATCAGAGCTAGAACACGCATGCCGGTGTCGCCGCCGACATCTGCTGGCGCATACATAGTGATGTTTCCTGCTGGCTGACCGTTTTTCGCCGGACGCTGGGCCAGGAAGACCCGCGCGGTCTCTTCTCCACGCGAGGAGGTGACTTTCCCCACACCCGTTTGCACCGGGATTCCAGTCGTCGTGCTGCGGCTACTCATTTGCATGGCCCCGCGCGTGGCATTGTCGGCTTCGAGGCGAATAGTTTTCGCAACCAACTCCGACTGGGCTTCATTCACCAGGTCCGTGCCCATTTCTTGCACGCCTTGCAACAGAACCAGCGCTGCAATCGAGGCAAAAATGCTTGCGACCAAGCCAAGACCCAACGTGAAACGGGCAGCAATGCCCATTCCAGCAGGTCGGCGTCTTTCGTATTGGGTGTCGTTCAACTACCTAGTAGCTGTGGAAAAGCAAAACGTAGACCTACGAGAGCAAGCAAGGCATAGCCGCCAGCAACCAGGTCATCTACCACGATACCCCAGCCGCCCGGAAGTTTCTCTAGGCGTCGGGCTGGCCATGGCTTGACGATATCGGTGAGGCGGAACAGGAAGAAGCCCAAAATGAGGTGGGTCCAGCCTGGAAATCCAATCCACATGACGGTCACCATGTAGCCGACCACTTCATCGAGTACGAATTCGCCTGGATCCTTGCGCCCGTAGCGCTTTTCGGCCCAACGCCCGGCGAGTGCGCCGAGGAAGCTCATCACGATGGTGAGGACAATGAGCGCCACGAGGTAATACTCCGGCCAGGTCCAGCCAATGAGTGCTGCAATCGCAACGCCGCCAAGGGTGCCAAAGGTTCCGGAAGCCACCGGTGCATAACCGAGGCCGAACCAGGTGACGTACATCTCAATGACTTTATCCTTCAGTTTGTTCATGCTAATTTTTCCAACATCGAGTAGCTCAACAACAAAGTGCGTTCGTCCCCCGTTTCATCGAACTCTACCACCACGCGGGCATTCACCCCTTTGCCTTGAATGCGTTTGATGTTGCCGTCGCCGAACACAGGATGTGTGACAAAGTCACCCACTACAAGTCCATCGGCTTCTTCGGCATCGGGGACTACTTGAGATGCGGTGGATTGAAAGCTGGCACGTTTGGGTTGCGCAAAACTTGGAAGGCAGCTGACCTCTTCCTCTCCACCAAAGGTGTTGCGGCTAGCTGGCGTAGGACTGAGGAAGGTGGATCCGAAATCAGGCAGAACGTCATCGGGGAGTTCTTCCAAAAAGCGCGATGGTGTGGTCGGGCCTGGTGCGCCGGTGCGAAAACGCATACGGCAATGCGACAACAACAACTCTTCACGGGCGCGGGTGAGCGCAACGTAAAACAAACGACGCTCTTCCTCTAAGCCTTCGGGGTCTTCGAAGGAGCGCGCGTGCGGGAACAAGCCTTCTTCCAAACCGACGACTGCAACACGATCGAACTCTAAGCCCTTTGCTGCGTGCACCGTCATGAGCGAAACGCGGTCCGCCGACTCCGCCCATCGGTTGGTGTCGGTGAGCAAGGAAATCTCTTCAAGGAAACCGCGCAGGCCACCTTCCTCACGTTGATCATACTCATTGGCAAAAGCCAAAAGCTCATCGATGTTCTGCCCACGGTCGACGTCTTCGGTGTGGTCGAGCGCCTCCGCGAAATGTCTGTACCCACTGCGATCCAAAATCGCGCGCAGTGCATACTCCGCTTTGTCCATGCGCTGACGCATGGCTTCGTACAAGGAAAGGAACTTCAAGATCCCTTTCTTTGCGGTGCCACGCACACCACTGCGCACTTCCTCACGCTGAATGGTGGTCAACATGGGCTCTTCATGCTCCGATGCGATGGCACGCAAACGATCAACCGACTTCGCGCCAATCCCTCGCGGTGGAACATTAATCACCCGTTGCAGTGCGATGTCATCCCGCGGGTTCACCACCAGGCGCGCAAAAGCGATGAGATCCTTGATCTCACGTCGCTCGAAGAAACTCAGTCCGCCAACAATCTGATATGGAATCTGCAAACGGGTAAACGCTGCCTCCAAAGATCGCGAACAAGAGTTGGTGCGATAAAACACCGCCACTTCTTTGGAACTCGTTCCGCCGCGAATCCATCCGGCCACACGCATGGCCACCTGATTGGCCTCTAACTCTTCATCTTGACCTTCACTCAGTCCAATCGGCGGACCATCTTCCCTATCGGTAATCAGGTCCTTCTCCTTACGCGACGTATTGTTTTTAATTACAAACTGCGCCGCCTTAAGAATGTTCCCGACCGAGCGATAGTTCTGTTCCAGACGCACGACCTTGGCATCGGGGTAGTCCTTATCAAAGCTCAAAATGTTGCTGATGTCAGCACCGCGCCAACGATAAATGGACTGGTCTGGATCACCGCACACTGCAAGGTTGCGTGAGTGTGTAGCCAGGGCCTTCACCATTTCATACTGAACCTCGTTGGTGTCTTGATACTCGTCTACCAAGATGTGGTCAAAGCGTTCCACCCACATGCGTGCTCCAGCTTTATCCTTTTCGATGAGCTGCAATCCCTTCCACAACAAGTCATCGAAATCTAAACAATCGGTACGGTTTAAAACTATTTCGTACTTGCCATAAACCAAAGCACAGCGTTCTTCCTCCATGCCATACATAGAGGCCTGTTCTTGTGCATGCGCCGGACTTAAGCGATGCTGTTTCCAACCCGAAATCATGCCTTCGAATTTACGTGGGCGGAAAACTTGTGGATCCCACCCTTGATCTTTAATTAGCTGACGCAAAAGTTTGCGCCGGTCCTCTACGTCGACAATCGTGAAGTCGCGGGTGCGTCCAATCGGTTCAGGATTCATGCGCAACATACGTGCACAAGTCGCGTGAAAAGTTCCAACCCACATTCCGGTGTGAGGCACATAAGCGCCAATCCGAAGACGCATTTCTCCGGCCGCCTTATTGGTGAAGGTAATCGCCAAGATACGCGACGCCGGCACTCCTAAGGTGCGCACTAAATGCGCGACCCGCCGCGTGATGGTCCGCGTTTTACCCGTTCCGGCGCCGGCCAAGATCAACATGGGGCCATCGACGTACTCCACCGCCTGCTGTTGGGCAGGGTTCAATCCGGAGAGGAGGTCAGGTGTTGGCATGGGGGTCTATGATGCCATCGTGATGCCTCAAAAGCACGGTTTAGCGGCCGTTCGTCCGTGCTAACTCAATCGCATCCGGGGCCTTCATCCCTTCCAAAGCTTTTTTCAGTTGCTTGCCTTCACGCGTCGGCGCCGATGCCATCCGCAGCATAGATTTCTGTAGCCTCTCCAATTCCTTTTCGGCTTTTCGCCATTCGCCTAAACCCAGCCATGCCAGGATTTGCAAGTCGCGTGCCTTCACTTCCTCGACTGGCCCCTCGGCATGCTTCTCCCAATCGCGCGCTGCCAGACGTGCTTCTTTCCACGAGAAGATTTCCAGCAACATGCGCGTCAGCCACTCACGACCATCGTTGTTGTAGCGCAGGCTCACCTTCTTGCAGTCTCGCGCCTTGCGATAAAACGCTAAGGCCTCTTCATGCTCAAATGCGCGGCGGCATAAATGTCCCAGCTCCAGATAGGACCGCACGGTGAAATCCATTCCTTTCCTCCCCACCGCAGCCGCTTCCTCAAATGATCCGCGCGCCGCACCGACCTCGCCCATCGAACGAAGAATTTCCCCGCGCCGAAAGCACGCCTCTGCCACGACCTCTTTCTGCTTCGGCCAAAAACGCGCCACCGCCTGAAATGCATCTGCCGCTTCCTGCATCTGAGTTAGACGTGGAACACCGCGCAAACCACGAGCTTTGGCTTTCGCTTGTTGCGCCAACGCCATTTGCGCCTCCACGCTTTCTGCCTTGACCAATTCTTGGGAAATCGCCGACGGGCTGCACACCAACATCAGAAGTAGCGCCAATCCCCAGCTCTCAAAACGCCTTACCACTGACCCTGCTCCTGGCGTACCTGATGCACAATCTGCTCGCGCAGGCGCTTCCTTGCCCGAAATAACCTTCCCTTAATCGTGGAGACCGACAACTCCTGCTGCTTGGCAATCCAATCAAAGTCACGGCCTTTGCAGTAATAGGAATCCAGATACCCGCGATCGTTGTGCGCAAGGCGTGACATAGCTTCGGGCATGATGCGCAGCACCTCTGAGCGCGGCACTTCCAAGCCCCCCATCCCCATAAGGTGTTCGTCCTCCTCCACCGATGCAGGGTCGACTTCCCGGGAACGCCATTCCAAGCCAACCGCATGGGGCAAGCGTTTGCGTACTTCATCGACTGCCAAGTTGCGCCCTACCTGAAAAATCCAAGCGCGTGGATTACGAATCTCCTGACCATCATCCAGAACCTTCAGTAAGCGCGCCGCTGACTCTTGCGCCAGCTCACGTGCCAGCTCACGCGCCCCTAATCGCTGGAGGAGATAGGCACTTAACTGCCCAATCCAATCCGCCAGTTCCGTGTCGGTAAACTCCATCCCTTTCGTTCCGAGTCTCATTGCGAAAAGGGGACGAAAATCCGCGGTAGGATTACGCTTTATTCCAAATTGTTGAAAACGCGCCCCGGAGGACGCGTTTTCAACAGATCACAAGGCAACCCTTGTGGAAAACCGATGGCTCTACTTCAGACCAAGCTCGGTGAAGAGCCGCTTCTTCCAGGAAGAGTCTGGGTACAGCTGGCGGATGCGGGAAGCCACGTTGCGTGCGCTGCCCAAATCTCCAATCCGCTTGAGTGCGTCGCCGGCGTAATACATGGCTCGTGGAACCAGGCGCACTTCTTCGCGGTAAACGCTCGCCACTGTGAGGAAATTCAGGATCGCTTCCTCGAGATGTGGAGCCTGCTCCGCTGGAGAGTCAATCGCAAGCGCGGTCAGGTAAGCACAATCGCCTAAACCGGAAAGTGCCGATGCCAAGATGGCCTCGCCACCGTTGCCATCGTCCAGAATCTTCTGGAAGAAGGCGCGTGCGTTTTTGTAATCGCCGGATTCGACCATGGCATTGCCGACCTCGACCTGCGCACGGCTAGCTACGGTTGGAAAACTAGTGAGATTTCTCTCGGCCAAACCTTGCAAAGCCATTTGCTTTGCCGCGCCAGTCTTAGAAGTGTCCAGCAACAACAGGCCCAACTCAACCTCACGGCGCCAGCGCTCTGGCAAACCTTTTGCATCGACGTCGGCTTCCAGCTTTTTGTAAACCGCAATCGCGGCTGTCGGATCGCCACTATCGGACTTGGCCTGCGCCTTCATTAAAAGTGCCGGAGCGTAAAAGAAGGAGTCCGGAACTTCCGTCAGCAAAACGTCTACGCGAGTGCTTACACCCTTGAAATCAGCGAGCGAGTTCAGGCAACGAATCTCGCGCCAAAGTGCATGCTGCTTGACCCAACTGTAGGTTTTACGGCTATGCAGGCTTTCGTCTGCGAGCACATCGCGGAAAGCACCAACGGCCGCCGCATAGTTGTGATTGTTCATGGCCTCGATCGCATAAGCGTAGTCATCTAGGCGGCTGTTGCCGAGCTCATGATGCACTTCGAGAACTTCTTCCGAGGCTTTACGCCCTTCGGAGGAGCCACGCTTAAAGGTCACCGAAGTAAAAGTTTCGGAGACAATCTTGTCGACAGGAAGCACCTTGCCGTCGGTCAGAACGATTTCGTTCTGCGTCTGCGGAAGGAGCGCGAGTAGGGATGTGGCGAGGAGGCTAAGCATGGGAATGCGTTTAGGAAGCTCTGATTTCGGCCGTGGAGTCACCGACTGACTAAGAAAGAGTCCCCGTTAGTGGCGCAACAGGATAACGTCACCGAGTCGGTCTTGGGGCGGCTGGCTCGACAAAGCCTAGACGGCGTAATCGGACCAGTTCCGCGACTAGGCTGACGGCCACTTCACCGGCCGATTTTGCGCCGATATCGAGCCCCATCGGCGTTTTTACTTGGCTCAGCCATGACTCGGGTACACCTCGATCTTGCAACATGCGGTCGAGTTGGGCCTTTTTCGCGCGCGAACCAATCATGCCAAGATACTTCGGATTGCATCCTGACTTCCAGATGGCGAAGAGGGCTTCTTCATCGTCCTTATGGCCACGCGTGACAACTACAAGGTAATGGTGTTGTGCTTTGCCCATTACCGCGACAGATTCCTGCCAAGGAAGAGGGAAGCAGCGGTCGGCAGCAGGGTGGGATTGCTGATTGGCATGCTCTTCGCGGGGGTCGCAAATCCACACCCGAAGATCCACCTCCTTGGCCACGCGGGCGGCCGCACTTGCCACATGACCTCCACCAAACAGAACCAGGACTGGTGGCACAATCGGCTCCGCCAGAATCGTGACCTGACCGCCGCAAATGAGCCCAGATTCCGGGGTATCGGCCTGATTTAGGGTAAAGGAACGGGTTTCCGCACGGTCGGTGGCGAGAACTTCCAGCGCCATTTGGCGGACATCTTCCTCCACACAGCCACCTCCGACCGACCCGAGAGTGGTGCCATCGACGCGGACCAACATTTTCATGGTCTCTTTGCCGGGAGTGCTGCCGCGGGTGAGCAAAACGGTGCATAAAGCGGCCGGCTCACCTTGGTCGCGTAGGCGCACAATCTCGCGGTAGAGGTCGAAACAGGGTTCCATGAGCGGCGATTCTATCCTGGTGCCATGCACATTCTTCGCGCCACTCTCGACCATCTTGAATCCCTGGTGCCGTTATTTGATGGATACCGGGTGTTTTACGCCCAAGAGTCAGATGTGAATGGGGCAAGAGTTTTCCTAAAAAACCGGCTAGAACGGGAAGAAGCGGTGGTTTTCATGGCTTTCTCTGAGGAGAATTCGGAGCAAGCGCTTGGCTTTATGCTTCTTTATCCACACTTCAGCAGCGTCAGCATCAGGCACACCTGGATTCTCAACGACTTGTTTGTGGCGCCAGAAGCGCGTCGCCAAGGTGTGGCTGATCAGCTGTTAGCGGTCGCAGAGGCTTTTGCGGCGGAAAATCGGGCCAAAGGGTTGCAGCTGGAGACCGACAAGGTCAATGCCCAGGCAAAAGCGCTTTATGAATCTCGAGGTTGGGTGATGGACGAGGAGCTGGATCATTATTCCTTCCGCGCAGAGGGTTAGGTGGTGCATATTCAGCGCTTCCCCAGGTTCCCGTAAAAAAGGGTGCCTAAAACGGCCATTTGCGGATATTCTGTGACTTCGCTGAGCCGTCCCCCCTCCTTTCGAGTGGTGTTTGGCTCGAACTTAGACTCAAGAAAATTAGAATCGTGACTACGAACATCTACGTCGGAAACCTGTCTTACCAGACTGATGACCGCGAACTAGAAGACCTCTTTGCACCATTTGGCGACATCGCCAGCGCAAGGGTAATTACTGACCGCGAAACCGGTCGCTCTAAAGGATTCGGCTTTGTCGAAATGCCTGACAGTGCACAAGCTGAAGCTGCAATCACTGCACTCAACGACACTGAAATTGACGGCCGTAACCTTCGTATCAACGAAGCACGTCCACGCGAGGAGCGTCCTCGTGGTGGCGGCGGTGGTGGTGGCTACGGCGGCGGTGGAAACCGTGGCGGCGGTGGCGGCTATGGCGGCGGCGGCGGTGGAAACCGTGGCGGCGGCGGCGGAGATCGCTGGTAAGCTTGCTTATCGGTGCGTGTAAAACGCGCACTCCAGAAACCCTGCATCCCCCCGGATGCAGGGTTTCTTCTTTTTACAATCCTCGCCTGATGGACAACCCAACGGCGACGGCCTGCCGATTTATGGAATTGGAATTAAGTCGACCACCGGAACTTCCAATTGGAAGCGTCGGCCGCCACGGCGCACGTAATAAGACTGCGCATGCACCCGTTGCATTTCAAATGGGTCTCGTTTGAGAAACGCAGTGCGCTCCACTTGATCACCGATTTGCATGCCAACTTTTTCCGCTGGGGAACCCGGCACCATGCGCACCACCTCCATACCCTGTGCATGAGGGTGGAAGATCGCACCCGTGCCGCGAAACGCCATGGGCACTTCACTCAGAGTACTGGCGGGCATGACTTCTAGACGTAGGGCCGCCTGATCAAAGGTGATGGAATAGTCACGCAAGAGGTCAGTGCCGACCAACTCGGTGTCATGGGAAACGCGGAGCACTGGATGGGCGTAGGAATTCCCGAAAAACTGTGCTTCGCCATCCAGACGGCCAGCATAAGTGTATTCCAGGCCATCGATACCCATAGAAGATCCGACCACCAGGGGCTCAACCGCCCAATCCCAACGACTTTGCGGGTGGACTTCAAAACCTAGCCCGGAACCGGTGTCGAGCAGGAGGCGGCGGGTGATGCCATCGATTTCGGTGTCGTAATAAGGGCGCACCGTGCCATGGATTTCAAAAACCGTTTGACCATCGACGCGTGGCAAATGGCCTTCTGCAATACGCATGGTGGAGTTTGGATAATCTAGGTTTAGGAGGACATCGGCAAAGGCTGAGTAAGCGAGGATGCCGTCGAACTTACGACCAATCGCGTGCTGCAAATGCTCCAAGGACATGGCTCGGGCTGAAACATTACGGAACTTAGTCTCTCCGCATTCCAGAGTTCCAAAACGGATTTTGTTGCCGTGCGAAGCCTCCCATGAGCTGACCTTCTTCAGCGATTCGGCATCGACCACGGTGTGGCTGGCACCGGTGTCATAGAGGAACCACAACACGCGATCGGGATCGCCATCCAAAGCTAACGGCAGGAAAAAATAATCGCCCTCAAATTCGGCGGGTAGGGTTCGCCAATCTTCTGCGCCGGGAACCTTAGGCTCCGGGTCGAAACTGCTGCATGCGTTGGCGGCTAAAAGCAGAAGGGCCGCACAAAAAGCGGCGAGAGATGACGACGGAGTGGAGCGCGACAAGGTAGCCATGTTAGTAGAATCGGAGTATGCGTTATTCCCTCTCATTCCTGGCTGTCGGTCTGCTTTTGGCCGGTTGCGCTTCGCCGCAGAAACCTTCTCGCGCCAGTGAATCAAATTCAGAGTCTGGAAAAACAGAAGTCTTTGTGTTGGGCATGATCCACAGCGGGCATCGAACCAGCGAAACTTGGGGACTAGACCAAGTACGCACCACCATTGAGAACATTAGTCCCGATGTAATTTGCGCAGAGATTCCGCCGCCCAACTGGCCGTCGACCCTTGCCACGTGGAGAGAAAAGCATGTAGTGGAAGATAGCCGGGTGAAAGTATTTCCGGAATACGTCGATGTGCTCATGCCGCTCACCGATGAAATGGATTTTGTGGTCGAACCGAGCGCGAGTTGGAGCGAGTGGATGGCACAGGCGCGGCGCTCCAAGATTGAGGAGTTCCAGACAGCCGAAGTCTATACCGAACTTTTTGCGGAATATGAAAAGGATGAGGCGTGGGTGACCTCGTGGTTGGCGGAAAATCCGGCGCCGGCAGAAGGCGATGACCCGTTTTACATCCACTCCCCACGTTATGACTTACGCACAAAGGCGGAGCTCGGTCCTTATGAGCATCACATGAACGATGTCATCGGCCGGCCTGGCGGTTGGACCTACATTAATGAGGAGCACTTTTTGTTGATCGAGGAAGCCATCCGTACGCATCCGGGTAAGCGTATTTTGGTAACTTTTGGTGCTGGGCATAAATATTGGTTCCTTGAGCAATTGCGCTGGATGCCCGATGTAGAGGTGATGGATGTTCGCCCCTACTTACCTAACGCAGAAGCGCACCAGCTTTCGCCTGGAGATGTCGCGGCCGAGGAGTTTCTGACTGGTTTCGATGCCATCCGCGTACACCAAGCGCATTTTCGCGGCGATGCTCTCTTTGCATGGGATCGTATTGAGGCCATGTTGGAACTACCACAGGAAACTCAATTCCTAGAAGCTCTTGCTGCGACCAAAGGTGCCGCCTTGAGCGAATTTCAGAATGGTCCATTCCTTGGTCCGGTGAGCAAGACTTACGTCAACACCAAGGGGTGGCGCATCCGCGCAAAAATTTGGCGACTGCATGAAACGGAAGAACAAGCAGAAGAGATCATGGCCTTACTCGAGATGGATGCAAGCAAACCCGGTGGTTTTGCTTGGGTGGAATTAGAGCTGCCTTCGTGGATGCTCTCTGCAGAAGAGATTCAATCTCAATGAGTCAACCTCCTTTAGAAGTCGTGCTCGCACTCGGCGGTGGCGCCGCGCGTGGGCTTGCACACATTGGAGTGATTCGTGTTCTAGAACAGCACGGTGTTGTGGTGCGTGGTATTGCGGGCACCAGCATTGGCGCGATTGTGGGTGGCCTCTTTACTGCCGGCCGGATGGACCCTTTTGAAGACTACATTCGCAAGCTCGATGCAAAAGGCATGCTACGTTTGCTCGACCCGGTAGTTCCGCGCGCTGGCTTGATTGGCGGCAATCGTGTAGTTGCACGTTTACATGATTACATTGGCGAAATGCAGTTGGAAGATCTTGCGGTACCGTTTTGCGCGATCGCCACTAACCTAGAAACCGGAGCCGAAGTCATCTTGCAGCAAGGAAGTGTGGTCGACGCCATCCGTGCAAGCTTCGCCATTCCCGGAGTTTTTACTCCGCTGCAAATCAATGGGGAGTGGCTGGTCGATGGCGGCGTGAGTACTCCGGTACCCATCCGGCCAGCGCGAAACATGTTTCCGGAACTCCCCATCATCGCGATCAACTTGAGCAATATCGACAATGTGTTTGCGGAAGCAACCGATGGCGACCCGGCAAAACCCAGGACCAAGGCTGAACGTGAAATCGGTCGCATCGAACGATTGCTAAAACGCATGGGCGGAGACCGTGATCGACGTCCGAGTCTGTTGACCTCAATTTCGGATTCCGTGCTACATATGGAACACCGTATTTCACGCTTTCAGATTGCAGCCGATGAACCCGATCTGCTTTTAGAGCCAGCGGTTTTCGGTGTGGGCTTATTCGACTTTCACCGCGCCACTTCCATCATTGCTGCGGGCGCAAAGTGTACGCTCCAAGCCATCGAAGAGGGTGCGCTGGAACGCCTTACTGCCAAGTCACGTCAGGCTCACCCGCCGCGTGATTAGCAGCACGCGCGAAAGTGAATAGCCAATCCGACAAGCGGTTTAAGTAGGCCAAGTGTTCGGGCTGGACTTGCCCTGCGGATTCCATCGCGAGCGAGGTGACCAGACGTTCTGCACGACGGCAAACGCTACGCGCCATGTGCAGGCGAGCAGATAACTCACAACCGCCAGGCAGGATGAAATTCTTCAATGGGTCGAGGGTGTCGTCCCATGCATCGATTTCACTTTCCAATTCTGCGATGGAACTTTCCTCCCACGCTGGCAAATGCGAGCGTGTACCAGCGGAAGCATCGGAGGGAGTGGCTAACCACGAGCCAATCGAAAACAAAAGCGCTTGCACGCGCCGCAGGCGTTCTAGATCGGAGCCTTCAGCACAAACAGCGCACCAACCAAGAACCGAGTTGAGTTCATCGACATCACCGTAGGCCGCAATCCGGGAAGAGGATTTCGCCACGCGAGCTCCGCCGAACAAACCGGTTTCGCCCTCATCACCGCCACGTGTGTAAATACGCATGGTGAGATTGTAGACGTTACTACCTACTTGACGTAAAGCTTCTTGATGTGCGCCAAGAAGCGCTTCTCCAAGTCCTCAAGATCGACGTCTGCAAAGGCAGATTCCATGACTTGCGATGCCGAGGGTGAATCCTTGAAGCCCTGAAAAAGGGCGTCGAAAATCTTTTGCTCTTCACGCCCAGAGTTACGCAGAAAGTGCACGAATGCCCAACCTTGCGCATAATGCAAACCGATGTTCCCTTGGTAGAAAGCATAAGTCGGCATTTTAAGAAAGTGTTCCAGCGGCATATGGACTTGCATTAAAAGCCCGAGGTGGTCCTGGTTGGCTTGACCTTCGGTGAACTTTCCATTTACGGTTTCATACAACTCCATGTACTCAGCCATACCTTCGTTGAACCAACGCGGAGTTCCCGGAGCCACCATGTCTAAGTACTGGTGGAATCCTTCGTGCACAATGGTGCGAAACATCATTTCCCGTTGAGGCACATTCCAAATCAAAAGTTGCTTCAAGTAAGGGCTATAAAGGCCCGCCGTGTTTTCCCGCGAGCTACCGAAGGAATCCTCTGCATAACGCATGTAGCTGGATTCTCCGCTAAACAAGTAAACCCGAAACTTTGATTTCTCAAGTCCTTGGATACGTCCGAGATGCACGGAGTAAGAGCGGAAGGCACTCTCCAATAAGCGTGAAGCCTCTTTGCACAGCTCTTCACTAATGTCGGATTGAATATCGTAATGCTTAGATTGAAATCGATAAGTCTTTGGCCAATGCGGGCCAGAAACTGCTTTGTCGATTTGCTCTTGCATTTTTTCACCTTCGCTACCGAGGATTCCCTTGCCCCTTGCTTGGCGCACAATTTGTTGAGCTTCCTCCAGGCGCAAATCTAAGATTTCATTTTCAACCATGGCCTCAATCACATTCCCTGATTGTGGCCAGCGGCTCTGCGCCTCCTTCAACAGGGTGCGAGCTTCTTCGAATCCGCGCATGCGTCCGAGCAAACTAGCCAAAAAGATGACCGATGGCTGATGCTCTGGACAAGCCTCCACCATGCGCCGTGCAGCAGTGGTAGCGCCTTCGATATTTCCGCGGGAGGCATGCAATTCAGTACGCAAAAAATCTGCTGCTGGCGATGGCAACTCATCTTCCTCTTCCGCAAGGTCAATACGGGGTCCAATCTCATCGACCTCGGCATCGCGATCGTAAATCTCTTCGCGCAAATCATTAAACACATCCATTTCAGAACTGCGCAGCCCTTCGCCAGGATAAATGCGGAAGCTCTCTTCCACAGCACCGCTCGTAGATTTCTGCCCACGGCCAGTGCGGCCACGCAAAGAAGAACCGCCCTTCTCCGGTTTGTCCGACGCCTCTGCAACCCCGCTCTCCTCAAACAACCATGCCGGCAATTCTTCTTCTGCCGCATAGTGCTGCTCAAATTCGGAGCGCTTGTCCTGCATCACTTCGTCAATCTTTCCCGCAATCCAGCTTGGCTCAACTTCCCCCTTAATGGTGAGCTCCATAGTCTCAAGCTCAAAATCGGTCATGCCCATGAAGTAGAAAATTCCATAATCGTCCTTGGGACGCTTATAGCTCATTAACTTTTTGCCACCGGCCTTCACGGTAACCTTGCTTTTCTTCACGTCGAGAAAAACCACGAATGGCTTACCCGGTTTTATGGGCTGCTTTTCAGAAGTCTCTAAAAACTCGGTTTGGCGATCATCCTTGAGCCATGCAATGGTTGGCTTGTGCCCGGTGTCGCCAAAGCTCACTGCCCACGGGTGATCTGTCGTCCAGCCAATGAAAAGTGAAAGCGATTCACTGGTTGGATAATTCTCTCCTTTCATTTCAATCGAGTAGCTACCCGTAAAGCGTGGTGGGAACGCATAAGAACCCCTCGAATGCTCAAACGAACGAAGGTCGGTCCCGGAAAAAACGACTTCGATTTTCCCTTTGGCAGCGTCGTACTTTTTCACCTTCCCTGCAATAACATCATCGGCGGTCGGGGCTTCGTAGTTCAAGAACAGAGCGATGCGCTCCATGTCCTGCAAGATGCGACGCTTGTCCAAATAAACATATTCGGCGCGCTCGTTTTCTTGAAGCAGTTTTAGCAATCCATCGGATGCCTTTTCCCATTGGCCCCGATCCATCTTTGCCTCCACCGACTTCAGGGCTTGGGAAAATGATTCTTGGTCCTGTGCGACCATCGAATTCGCGAAACACAGAAAAGCAATGGGAAGGAGTAAATTCATTTGGCCTCTAGGGTGCCCAGCTGCTTTACATAATGGGCGTATGCACGCTGAATCATGCCTGTGCCACCCGAAAGTTCAAACAGGTCATCTACGGTTTTCGCCCAAGTCTTGCCAGAGCGTGGGCCATCAATCAGTTCATCGATGAAGTTCAGATCGCTTTCTTCGCCACCCAAAGTCAAAGCCAACATCATCAGCCATGCTTGGACTTCCATGTTGCGCTCTGCCTCCAGGGCAAAAAACTTAGGGTCGCTCATATGCAACATAACGGGAAAAGGAACCAAATCTTCTTCCTTGCCAGTCTTCACCAAATACGCGCCACGTTTCGAAAGCGTTTTCATTCTTCGACCTGGAACGATGTGGGCATCTCCGACGATTTCAGCAAGTCCAATGCTTGCCCAAACTGGGTATTCCGGGTGAACGCGTTTTCCAATCTGAATCATGGTTTCTCGACGCAGAGAAGATTTCAGTTCTGCCTCGTTGGGGTTTGCCCAAGCGATTACTGCACCATATTCTTGCGAGTAAAACCCTGCGGCCGATGGGTGGGCCATCGCAATGATCTCAGTAGTGAACTCTTCATAGTCCCACCGGTCGGCAAACAAGAAGACGCGCAGTTGCTCTTCCTTCTGCAAAGTATCTTCCGGTAAAAAACCTTTGGCGCGTACGATTTCTCGTGCCAACCAGTTGGTGAGCGCCTCAACTTCATCGCGTGGCAAATCACTAGTGAACTCTAGGTACGACCCGGTTTCGGTGCGCATGCCTTCGCCGCGAGGCTTTTCACGATGCGCAAGTAAATCGAAGCAACGTTCTTTCAGTTCCGCTGGCAAATCCTCTTCTTTTTCTAGGAAGAACTTTAGGTCATCGGCCATGTTAATCCGCATGAGTAACAAGGCGGCTTGGATCACAAAGCTTGGGTCCTCTGGGTTCTTGAGGTAAAACTGTTTGGCGGTGTCCCAACACTGATCGCCATTACCTTCCATAGCAAGAGATTCGATTAACAAGTGCTGGGTGGGAGCATGATCGAGCTCCGCCTGCAGCACGTTGTTTGCGTGACCACGCGCATAGCTCCAGTAACCGCCTTCATAGGCGGTGAGCAACGAAGCGAACTGACGCAAAATTTCTGGAAGCCCTTCCGGTGGTGTCTCTTGAAACCAAGTCAACACATAGACAGGCATGCCTCGGGACCGTGAGCTATGCACCGAATCAAGTGCCTCCTTCCACGCGCCCTCTTCCTCCTCGCTTAACTCCCCTCCTGGACGCTCCAAATTATTTAGGTCAAAACCAGATGCGCTTAAATGGGAATGCACCCACTCTGGGAAATGCTCTTTCGGGTCGACTTGAGAACGAAAACGCTCTCGGCTTTGTTCGCGGATGAGCTTCACCAAATCGGCCATGCTTTCGAGATCTAACACGCCATCGTACTCCACTGCCGAAAGCGCACCGTCTTCCAGGCCTTCCACAGTAATGAATCCAATCGGAGCTTTGCCTGATTTAAAACTCAGGTATTTCTTATTACCCGCGTAAATCGATAAGCTCGACCCGGTGCCTTTGACTTGGAGGAGGATTTTCTTACCCGGAGCCGGAACCTTTTTGTCTTCGCGGTCCATGAGTTCAAAACCGCCGTCGCTCACTTTATAGGCTTTGGCGACCTGGCGATTCAATCCAGAAGCATTGAGCCCGCAATCGATTTCAAACTGTTGACCGGCCTGATTGTCCATTAGAAAGCGAATCTGCCCCTTCTCAGGATAGGGAGTCAATTCTAAGGCAAAGCGAAACTTGCCTTTCATGCTGATTGGAAAACGCAGAACGCCTCCGGTCACCGAAAAATCTCCAAGTTGATCTTCTCCTTCCCAGCGCAACTTGAACTGTCCGGTTTTCTCTTTATAGGAAAGAACCTGCGCCAGAAATGGGATGTCTGGGATCTCAGCATCGGCGGTTCCTTTGCTGGCCTCGGCCTTCATTTTCAAGTAAAGACTGTCGATCAGCACATCTTGGATGGCTGGTAAATGCTTTAGCAACAAGGCATCGCCCTCGTGGTCTTCGACTAGCTTGACCACCGCGTCATAAGCCGAAACGCCGTCGCCAGCAATCACATAGGTGCGCGCTTGATCGAGTTCCTCACGTAAACCGGAGGACTCTTGAGCAGGAAGAATAAACAGTGGGAGTAAAAGGAGTAGCAGCATGGGAAATCCACAAATCGGAACCTTTGCATGATATCAATGGCCCCTCGAATAAGGGAGTTATCAAAAAAAAAACGAAGCACCCCAGCCATGGGCCAAGGTGCTTCAAGGGGAAAAGACAAAAAGCGCCAGGGACAGAGCTACCGCCCCCAACACTTTTCGCTTGATGGAATCCTACAGGCCGCTGGCGTTGTCTGCCAGGTAGGATGCGACACCTTCTGAAGTTGGTGTCATGCCGGCTTTGCCAGGAGTCCAACCAGCTGGAGCGACTTCGCTGCCGCCGCCAACCAGAACGATGGCATCTAGCATACGAACGGTCTCATCCATGTCGCGGCCGAGTGGCAAGTTGTTCACCGTCTGGCTTTGCACAACGCCTTCCTTGTCAATCAGGAATGTACCGCGCAGAGCGAAGGTGGTTTCTTCGTGCAGCACATCGAAGGCCTTGGTCAGGGAACGGTCCTCATCGCAGAGCAATGGGTAGTTCACGGGGCCAATGCCGCCTTGGTCGATGGCGGTGTTGCGCCAGTTGATGTGGGACTCTGCGTCGTCAATAGAAACACCCAAAACTTGGGCGCCACGCTTGTTGAACTCATCCATACGATGGTCAAAAGCGATCAATTCCGACGGTCAGACGAAAGTGAAATCCTTAGGGTAGAAGAAGAGGACGACGTACTGGCCCTTGTAATCAGACAAGGAAACCTGCTTGGTCGAGCCATCTTCCATGACCGCGGTAGCCGTGAAATCGGGCGCGGGCTTGTTGACGAGAACTGACATGGTTTTGTAGTTGGGGATGGGCCGAGGCCCGGTGATAGAGATTCTAGGGGCGTGGCGAGATTTCTCAATTTCAGGACAAAAGCGTATGGATTAGAATGCAAAAATGGCCTTCCCGCTGCTCCTACTCCTCGCTTTCGCTGCGCAAACTCCGCAAACGACAGCGCCAACCTCGGAGGATTCTTTTGCCGAGGTTCCGCTACTGGTAATCGAGCAAGAATCGTGGCGGCCCTGGCTAGATTATTTACAGCCGACCGCAGAAGAGTCCGCCTTTGCGCAGATTCCCTGGCACCCCACTTTTGCCGACGGCATCCTCGCCGCCAATCAGGCACAGCGGCCCCTCTTACTCTGGGTGATGAATGGGCATCCACTGGGGTGCACCTGAAATAATGGAGTCGCGGGCCGTGCGTCCGTATTTTCAAACCCGAAAGTCCTCCTAGCGATGGATTCTTTTGTGCCCGCTGCTGACGAAGTGTGGCGGTTACAGCGCGGCGGCGATGCAGAGTGCTTGTTTTTCCAACGCGCAGTCAATGGTGGAAAAGTGATTGCAGACAACGGAACCCGCCAAGGAATTTATGTGATGTCTCCTTCCGGGAAAACCTTGGCCCGCGTCAACAGTTTAGATGCCGAGCGCGTTTTACTCATGATGCAAGAAGGGCTGGCGGCGTGGGAGTTACTGCCCGATGAGGAGCGATGGCTGCCCAATGATTTCGAACTGCAAGGAGAGGAGCGCTGGGAATCTTCCATGCCGAAAGATGGCCTACGCTTAGAACGCATTGTGCGCGATCTTCCTAAAAGTGGGGAGGTCGATGGCACGCGTCATGTGAAATCTAATGTAGATAGTGTTTGGTTTTCGAAGGAGGAGGCCACCTCTATTTTTTCCGCGGCGGTGGTTGATGCTTGGAACCCTGTTCCGAAAGCACTTGCCTTACGCTTGGCCTGTTTTTCTCTGGTCGACAATGTGTATGGACAATGCATGCCGTTTGACCGCGAAGACATAACGAAGGTGGAGTTACAAGTGCGGCTTGTTCAGAGTGTTGAGGGTATAGCCGCCATGGAAATTCGCGGGAAAACCTTAGCCATAGAAAACGGCGCATGGGGTTTTGATAATTTGATGTGGAAACCGAAAACCAATCACCCGCACTCGATGCAAGCCTCCCTACTTGGCTTCGCCGAATATGATTTGGCGACGCAATCATTCCGTGCCTTCGATTTACTTGCCCTCGGACGACGCAGTGGATTCACCGAGCTCAACAGTCGACGTTTCCGTCCGGAGCCTGGCATGATTGGTTTTTCTTTCCGCCTCGACCAACGCAACTGGACGCCTGCTCCCACTTTCCTGTCGCTTTACGATGCTGATTGGGTGAAAGCTCCTGCTTCTGGGCGCGAACTGTCCCGCGACTAGGGTTTAGGATTCGCGCAAGCCAAGACGCACACTAAGGTGATGAAGGTTACTGCGATGCATGCCTAGATCCCGCGCGGCCGCCGCCCAAACGCCATCGTTCCGCTTCAAACTCTCCGCGATGCATTGGCGCTGAAATCCCTCTACCCCTTCACGCAGGGTCTTTCCGGCTAATGCACTTTGCGGATTTCCCTGTTCAGGATTTACTTGCTGCGCATGAAAACGAGGGGTTTGTACTTTCGGCGCGCCTTCGGTTGCGCAAAACTCGGCACCGAGATCTCGAGACTGCACCAAAATTAAATTGCCTCGCGACACACGGGCTGATGCTCTTAACACCGCTCGTGAAAGCACGTTCTCTAGCTCGCGGACATTGCCAGGCCATTGATAAATCTCCAGGCCAGCCAATGCTTCTGGATGCAAGCGAATCGGTCCAAGCCCTAGCTTACGTCGGGCTTCATCACAAAACTGCCCGGCTAAAACAGGAATGTCACCTTGCCTGTTGCGCAATGGCGGCACAGTCAGGCGGCAAACATCGAGGCGGTGGAGTAGATCCGAACGGAAGTTTCCTACTTCGACCTCCTTCTCAAGTTCACGATTGGTCGCTGCAAAAACGCGCACCGAGACATGATGCATTTCATCTGACCCGATGCGTTGAATTTCCCCGGTTTGCAAAACGCGCAATAACTTCGGCTGCACAGAGAGCGGTAGTTCTCCAATTTCGTCGAGAAAAAGACATCCGCCATCGGCCACTTGGAATTTTCCCAACCGCCGATGCGTTGCACCCGTGAAGGAACCCAGTTCGTGCCCAAACAATTCGCTCTCGACCACCGATTCCGCAAGGGCGGCGCAGTTGACATAAATGAGGGGCTTATTGGCGCGTGAGGATTCTTGATGAAGGCGTCTTACCACCAACTCTTTTCCGGCGCCGGTTTCTCCGCCGATGAGCACGGGGAATTCCGAACCTGCAAAAAGCGCAATCTCTTCCTGCAAGTTGGTCATGGCATGACTGTGACCAACCATGCGCGAGGCATCTTGCTCCAACTCGTGGCGCAAAAGAGATTCGCCAATCGCCGCTTTATGCTGGGTCCCAAGATCGATGGCGTCGCTGAGATCGGTGTTACGCAAAGTAGCGACAGCAATGGCGGCGACCATTTCGAATTGAATAAGAGGGTAGGCTTCAAAAGCATCGGGAGCGATGGCGTCCAAGGCCAAGACACCCTCCACTTTTCCGTCCATGATTAAAGGCATGCCTAAGCAAGCGTGGACATGGCTGGTAAAGCCGTCATCACCATCAAGCAAGCCGTCAAAAGGATCGGGCAAAGGAGAGTTCGCTGGGAACTGCACCGCTCCTTTCGCAGCGCATATTTGTGCAAATCTCGGGTTGGCTGCAATTTCGAATACGTGGCCTTCCGTTTCTGGAGCCAACCCTATGGCAGCGACCGGCGACAAAGAATCTTGGCTTCGGCGTAACAAGGTGACCGAGTCTGCCTGAAACAACTCTTGAATGACCCGGACCAAATGCCGGTAACGAGCTCCTTTCTCTACCGTTTGTCCGAGATCCAGGATCAAGTCACGCAGGGATTGCAGCGCTTTTAGCGTTGCTTTTTCCTCAACCGTTGTTGGTTTCACAGCATTTCCCGTAGTCATGTTCACAACATCATACCCCATACTCGCTGCAACGGGCTCTATTTAAGAATAAAAGATATTTATATCATGGCATGGCTTTTGCAGTAAAGCCCATGTCCCCCTACCGGGCACTCAACTCTCCCAACCCTAACCCGGAAAGCAAATGCTTACCAAATCAGCCGCCAAAGCCTTTTTCCTGGGCGGCACCGCGTTGTGCAGCATCGCCTTCGTGCTCCTCTCCATGGACACATTGGCTCAGATGCCCGACCGCTCCAACCAGGAAAATTTGTCGGAGTCCGTGATTCGCGGGCACCACATCTGGAATAAAAACAACTGTATGGGCTGCCACACCATCATGGGTGAAGGCGCTTACTACGCTCCCGAGCTAACCAAGGTCATGGAACGCCGCGACCCAATTTGGATAGCCGAGTTCCTCAAAGATCCAGAACGTATGTATCCCGGCCGTCGCAAAATGGTCAAGTACGCCATGTTCGACCCTGCCGAAGTTGGCGCAGAGGAAGCAAAGAAGAATGTCGATGACATCGTCGCCTTCTTCTCATGGGTGGGCAATATCGACCTCAACGGCTTCCCGGCTGAACCGAATCTAGCGCAATCGCCACGCGAAGAGCAAGGGACTGCCAATGAGGCCACAACCTTGACCCAAGCTCCGGCCTACTTCACCAGCGTCTGTATGGGTTGCCATGTCGTCGGCGGAAAAGGAGGAAACGTTGGGCCTGCGCTTGACGGCGTGGCCAGTCGTCTCGATGAGGATTTTTTGCGCAAGTGGATTTCTGATCCACAGTCAGTCAAGCCTGGCACTGCCATGCCAAACCTCGGCCTAAAGGGTGAAAGCCTCGACGAGATTCTCAATTTCCTCGCATCACTCAAGGAATAGAAACATGTACGCCAAGAGTCAAAGAATTTCATGGGCCTTCTTCGCAACATGCATGGGGCTGTTTTCCCTGCAGCTCCTTTACGGCTTCATCCTCGGCTTCGACCGCATGGGCCTCGACGGCCTGCATGACTGGATTCCATTCAACACCGCACGCGCAACCCACACCAACTTACTTGTTGTGTGGATGCTCGCCGGATTCATGGGTTCCGCTTACTACATCATTCCGCGCGAAAGCGGGCGTGAGCTTTGGAGTCCAACACTTGCCTGGATTCAGTTTTACTCCTTAGCACTAGTCGCTGTCACAGCCGTCATCGGTTATCACTTCAACTACTGGGAAGGGCGCAAGTTCCTCGAGATCCCGCGGCCACTGGATTACTTAGTGGTGGTCAACGTGTTGGCATTCATCTTCAATCTGCTGATGACCATTTGGACAGGAAGGACTAAGAGTACCACCGCAATGGTGTTGTTCTTTGGTCTGCTCATGGCAGCGCTCTTGTACCTGCCTGGCATGTACACCTTTGACAACATCGTCCACGACTCCTACTTCCGTTGGTGGGTTGTTCACCTGTGGGTAGAAGGTGTTTGGGAATTGATCATGGGAGCGATTCTGTCGTTCTTGCTGATCCGTCTAACCGGCGTTGACCGTGAGATCATTGAGAAGTGGCTGTACATCATTGTTGGCTTTACATTCCTCTCTGGAATCCTCGGAACGGGTCACCACTACTACTTCACAGGCGCTCCTGGCTACTGGCTGATGGTCGGCGGAATTTTTTCGGCGCTCGAGCCTTTGGCATTCCTTGGCATGGCTTTCTACGCCATCGCGATGGCACGCCGAGGTGGTCGTAAGCATCCGAACCGGATTGCCTTGTTGTGGACCTTGGGTTGTGCCGTCATGAGCTGCATTGGTGCAGGCTTCCTTGGCTTCGCACACACCCTTCCATCGGTCAACATCTGGACGCACGGAACGCTAGTCACTGCCATGCACGGACACATGGCTTTCTGGGGTGCTTACGCCATGTTGATTTTGGCCATGATTACTTACGCGCTTCCGGAAATGACCGGGCGTAATTTGTTCAAAGGCTGGATGCCCGAATGGGCTTTCTGGATGAGCAACGTGGGCATGATTGCTATGACTGGCGCTTTCGCAGTCATGGGCATTGCCCAGGTTTACATGGAACGAAAAGCTGGAATGGACTTCTTGGAAGTTCAAGAAAGCCTTGAGATCCACGCTTTTGGTTTGGTGCTTGCAGCAGCCTTGCTGACTCTAGGCATCGTCCTCTTCATTAAGAACTTCATCGCTTACGGCATGCCGAAGGATGACGCTCCTGGAGCCGAGGGCTAAACATGCAAGGGACCGATTCCAAACGTGATACTTCTCAGGGGTTGGTCCCTTTCTACCAGCCAGTTGGGCAGGAAACTGATTTGTTCCTGCACTGCTGGCAACAAAAACTGCCGCTCATGCTGAAGGGACCGACCGGATGCGGCAAATCGCGCTTTGTGGAACACATGGCAGCGCAACTTGGCCGGCCCCTCATTTCCGTGGCATGTCACGATGACACCAGCGCTTCCGATTTACTTGGACGATGGCTGGTGCGCGGCGGAGACACCGTCTGGCAAGATGGCCCAGCAACACGCGCGGTGAGGGAAGGCGCCATTCTTTACCTGGATGAAGTCGCAGAAGCACGCCCCGATGTCGTGGTTGCAATCCATCCACTCACCGACCATCGCCGCACTCTTTTCTTAGAGCGTCACGACGAACAGCTCCAAGCGAACGATGACTTCATGTTGGTCGTGTCCTTCAATCCTGGATATCAAAAGGGTTGGAAAGAGTTAAAGCCTTCCACGCGGCAACGCTTTGTGGCAACCAGTTTTGACTACCCAACCGCCGATTTAGAAACGCGCATCTTGATTGGCGAAACGCAATGCGAAACCAGTTTGGCGAAACGCTTAGTCAAGCTGGCCGGCAAGCTGCGTGGCCTAGAAGAGCTCGGCCTTGCCGAAAAAGCTTCTACCCGATTATTGATTGATGCAGCACGCCTGATCATGGCTGGCATGCCACCCCAAGCAGCGTGTATTGCAGCCATTTGCGAACCCCTGTCCGATGAAATGGACATTCTCGAGGCGCTAAGGGAAGTCGTCTCGCTCGCCTTCTAATTCTCATGGCCCGACATCAAGCATCTCCAGAACTCCACCTCGACTTTGCCGAGGAGTTCTTTGGTGCATTTTGGAATCGGTTCCGCAAACGGGGGGACCGCATGCGCTATGCCAGCGCTGCATCGCACTTTGAATCTATGAGTGGATCCTTGAGTGCCGTCGCACAAGCATTTGCCGGGCGCCACGTAATTGTGCGCTGCGCAGAGGCATCCGGCGGATTGCAGGGGCATGTGATTTTGCTTCCACGCATCATTGCCTTAGCCTCCGATAAAAACGCCAACCGCGAATTTCTGTTTGCACGAGCCGCACTCGCTGGCGCCATGGTGGCCGGGAAAGAACAACGTCCGGAGATTGCCGGACTTGACAAAGTTAGTGCAGAAGTTGAATTTTTGAATCATGCGGTACGAACCGCTCGCGCTCTGAGTTTTGAGCACCAAGGGTTTTGCCAGCGCATTCGCAGCTCTGCCAAGTTGGAACTTGCGAGCCGACCAGATCCGGAAAACTTTGCCGGCAAAGATCGCGCACTAGAAGAGCTACGCCAATCGGCCTTACAAGCTTTGTGCAGCGACCTGTGGGCTGGCTTCCCAGGGGATATTGCAGAAGAAATGCGCAAGCTTCCACAAAAGGGACTGGCCTCTCCACCGGTGTTGCTATTTGGCGGTGCTCTTTCACCTTCGGAGTTAAACGCCGCACAAGAAGCCATCGCCGAGGAAGAAACCCCGGAAGGGATTCATGCCGATGCAACTGAGGTTCATGCGCCGATGAAGGATTACGTCGAGCGCATCCTTCTTGAGGAGGAAGACGAGTACAAAGACGCGATGCCGGAGCATGCCTTTGAAAAAGTTTCGTTCGCGGAAAAGTATGAAGGCGGCTATCGCAAGATGGATGGCGAAGATGAGATGGACGAACAGCAGCAATCGCTCGATGCGGTTGATTTACGCGAGCTCATCCGCGGTGGACCGGAAGTACAGAGCATTTACAAGGCGGACATCGGCGATGCGGAAGGAATTCCAGACGTCGCGCATGTGGAGCCTGAAGAAAAAGGTTTGCTTTATCCGGAGTGGGATGTGAAATCGCGCAGTTATCGGAAAGACTGGGTTACGGTTTATCCGACCAGCCTTTTCGGTTCCGACGCAAAGCATGCAGAGGACTTGCGTAAGCGCTTAGCTTCAACCGTTCGCTTTTGTCTGCGTCGTCTAGAGCGACAACGCACCGAACGCAGAACCCTTAACCGCCAACTCGACGGGACCGAACTGGATGTAGAAGCCGTAGTAGAAAACCATGCAGCATTACGTTCCGGACACACTCCAAGCGGTCGGATTTACCAACATACTCCACGGCTGGATCGTGATTTAGCCACCACCGTCCTGCTCGACCTGAGCCTCTCTGCAGACAGCTGGATCAGCAACCGCCGCGTACTCGATGTCGAGCAAGAAGCAGCTTTCGTACTTGGCGAAGTCGCCGAAAAGATGGGCGACTCACTACAGATCCTCGCCTATGCTTCCAACACGCGTAATCTATGCCGCATGTGGGAAATCAAGGGTTGGAAGGATACCTGGAAACGAGGGAGTGCTCGCTTGGGCCTTCTAAAGCCCCAGGGATACACACGAATCGGACCTGCGATTCGTCACGGATGCAAGCAACTCGAAGAGCATGCAGCCAAACACAAACATCTCGTTCTCATCACCGATGCGAAACCGACGGACTTCGATCGTTACGAAGGTCAATACGGAATCCACGATGTGCGCCAAGCAGTACGCGAAGCGCAAGAAGACGGAATCAGCGTTCACGCCTTAGGCATTGACCCGAAATGCGCAGGAATTCTTCCTGTCATGTTCGGTGTCCGAGGATGGCGCTTACTACCCCACCTGGCAGACCTGCCAGAAACTCTCGTTGCCACTTACGGCAATTTCTGTTGAAACCCAATCAACCTCACAGTCATGTTACTGTCCGCAATAATTAGTTTGGCTCTTGCTAGCCAAGTCACTACCCCGACCGTGGTCCTTGAAACTGGACCGGGTGTCATCAACGTGAATGGCGCTACTTTCTCTACCGAGTTTGGCCCAATCATTGGTGAAGAAGACGCAGTCTTAACCTCCCCTCCATTCGTTCCAGCACCCATCACGCGAGACTACGCGACCAAGCTCATTGTGAACTTGGAAGTGACCGAGTTTGTTGCTGAAATCGCAGACGGAGTGGATTACACCTTCTGGACCTACGGCGGCACCGTACCTGGAAGTTTCATTCGCACCCGCGTGGGTGACGTCGTTGAGTTCCACCTCAACAATGCTCCTTCGAGCAAAATGCCACACAACATCGACCTCCACGCCGTAACTGGTCCTGGCGGTGGTGCTGCATCTTCTTTCACTGCACCGGGACACTCCTCCCAGTTCTCCTTTCAAGTCACCAACCCTGGCCTCTTTGTTTACCACTGTGCAACCGCCCCGGTAGGCATGCACATTGCAAACGGCATGTACGGTTTGATTCTGGTCGAGCCTGCCAAAGGCTTGCCACCAGTCGACAAGGAATTTTACATCATGCAAGGCGACTTCTACACCGAAGGCGCTTATGGTGAACCAGGCCTCCAGCCTTTCTCTATGGCAAAAGCTTTGCGCGAAGATGCAGACTATGTTTTGTTCAACGGTAAAGTTGGATCTCTAGTTGGAGATAACGCCATCACCGCAGAAGTGGGCGAGAGTGTTCGTCTTTACGTCGGCAACGGCGGGCCAAACTTGGTTAGCTCCTTCCACGTTATTGGTGAAATTTTTGACACCCTTTACCAAGAGGGTGGCACTTTAGCCAACCACAACGTGCAAACCACTTTGGTTCCTGCCGGTGGCGCAACTGTTGCTGAATTCCGCGTAGAGGTTCCTGGAACCTTCATCATTGTTGACCACAGCATCTTCCGTACCTTCAACAAGGGTGCATTGGGAATGCTGAAAGTGGGTGGCGAGGAAAACGAAATGGTTTACTCCGGCAAGCAAGACGACCGCATCTACCAAGGTGAGGGCGGTGCTGTGCAGAAGATTCCTGCGAAGGAAACCGCAGCAATCCCAATGAAGCGCACTATGGAAGAGCGTATGAAAATGGGCCAGCGCATTTACGCTGCAAACTGTGCTGCATGTCACCAAGGCAACGGCATGGGCATTGCAGGCGCATTCCCACCACTTGCAAAGTCTGATTACCTCATGGCCGACACCGACCGCGCCCTTGGCATCATGCTGAATGGCCTTTCCGGAAAGATTACCGTCAACGGCACCGATTACAACGGAGTCATGCCTAAGATGGTTTTGAGTGATGACGATGTTGCCAACGTTTTAACTTACATCCGCAACAGCTGGGGCAACTCGGGCGACGTCACCAACCTGGATAAGGTTCAAGCCGCCAAGAGCGCTCACTAGTTTTTCCATGAGTCAACGCCTCTTCTTTCTCGCTTCGGCACTTCTTCTCAGCTTCGGCTGCGTCGCTCCTGAAACTAGGGAGCTGAAGAAAGCCACTGCGGTTCAGGAGGAGGCGTTTGCTCCAACCTTGTCCCGGCTGGTCGCCATACCGGCCGGGACTTACATCCCACTCTACCCTGGGAAGGGTGAGCCCAAATCACTTCCACTGGATGCTTTCTATATGGAAGTACACGCCGTCACCAATGCGCAGTTCCTTGAGTTTGTCCGCCAGAATCCAAAATGGCGTCGCTCTCAGATCTCACCATTGATGGCCGATGCAAGCTATCTGCGCCAGTGGGAATCCGATTTAGTGCTCCCACCAGACTCCGAAAATTCACCGGTGACCAATGTCACTTGGTTTAGTGCTCGCGCCTACGCCCGATGGATTGGCCGCCGACTCCCCACTCTTGCCGAATGGGAATCGGTTGGCGTCGCCAGTGAAACGGCTGCTTATGGCCGCGATGAAAAAGGCTATAACCAACGCATTCTAAATTGGTATGCACGTCCAACCCCTGCCATTCCCGAACCCGTCGGCGTGTTCCCGCCAAACTTTTTTGGCGTACAAGACATGCACGGCGTGATTTGGGAATGGGTAGAAGACTTCAACACTTCCCTGAGCACCGGCGAATCACGTGGTGACTCGGGTTTGGACCGCAATCTGTTTTGTGGTTCCGGCGCAATTGGCGCAGCAGATCCATCGGACTATGCTGCATTCATGCGCTTTGCCTTCCGCGGAAGCTTGGAAGGCCATTTCACCGTCAACAATCTCGGCTTCCGTTGCGCTGCCGACGCATCAGCTAACAAGCTGCCTTAATCATGAAACTTCACACCTTAACTTTTGCCACACTCCTATTGGTTGGTTCCTGTGTGATCCCCGTAGCTGGGGAAGAACCATCTTGCTGCGCCGAGGATGTCGAAATGGGCGCTATCGACACCCCATTGCCATCGACCTCGCTTTACCAGTTAGATGGAGAATGGACCGACCAAACTTCAACTCCACGCGCACTCACTGACTTCCGCGGAGAAGTGGTGATTACCGCAATGGTGTTCACCCACTGCCAATACGCTTGCCCCCTCATTTTGCAAGACCTGCGCGGCATTGAAGCGCAAATCCCAGAAGCGCAACGCAAAGATGTGCGCTGGCTGCTGGTGTCTATGGACTCGGACCGGGACACTCCGGAAGTGCTTGCCGATTACGCGAATAAAAACGGCTTAGACCCGGAAAGCTGGACGTTACTGCATGGCGATGACTTCGCAGTACGCACCATCGCGGCCGTATTAGGGGTGAAGTATGCGAAAGACTCGCGTGGCAATTTTTCGCACTCGAACATCATCACTGTACTGAATCGTGATGGAAGCATTGCCTATCAGCTAGAGGGTCTCAACGCCGATTCCACCGATTGCGTGCAAGCAGTCATCGACGCGATCGACGCTAACTAGGAAAAACTCATGTCATCAAGTGGCACCCATCGCCAGCTTCCAGGCGACGCTGCTTGGTGGCTTTTTCTCGGTGCAGAGTTTGCAACACTTAGCATTTTCTTCGTCGCATTCTCGTGGTCGAAAGCTGGTGACCCGGAAGTTTTCCTTGAGGGGCAATAACTCCTCCACCCCGATGTCGGGTTTGCGAACACCCTCATCCTGATAACCAGCGGTTTCTTTGCGGCTCGCGGTGTACACGACTTTAAAAAAAATCAGCACCAAGCTTGTGCCCGATGGTATTCCCTTGCGGCGATTCTTGGCGTCCTATTCCTTACCGTCATGGCTTGGAAGGTACGCCAGCCAAAACTGGCGGAAAGTACTGTGCGCAACGTGGAATCATCCGCTGCTTTTTGGCACATGCTGGATCTAGTTTGGATCATCCTATTCCCTCTACTTTATTTGGCATGAGTGAGCGCACGATTAATCTCACTTGGATTGCGCTCATCCTGTTAACTTCGGCCAGTTATCACTTTGCCGATGCTAATCGCTCTACACCATGGAACTCTTCGGCTGCCGCCCTTTGTTTCTACGCATCGCCCTAGCCTTCGATGTTCTCATCGTCGGCCTCATCGCGATGCCGTTTTACCTTTGAGAACTCCGAGCTAGGGAAACTCGGACGAAGTTGGGCGGCGACTCCGCGGCTGAAATCGTTTGCCAGCGGTTAGTCCACTACGCAGTGCAAAGCCGCTTCCAAAACTTCCGCCGCCACTGCGGAATTTGCGGTCGCAGTTTCGAGCACTTCTTCATGGCTCGGCCGACTCCCACCGATGCCGGCGGCAAGGTTGGTCATCATGGAAATGGCCATCACCCGTGCGCCAGCAGCTTTCGCCGCAATGGCCTCCGGAATGGTGCTCATGCCTACCGCATCGGCACCTAACTTTGCCAGCATCTGGACCTCCGCTGGGGTTTCATAACACGGACCGGATAGCCCGGCATAAACTCCGGCCACCAACTCCGGCCTGCGTTGCACAAGCTTGGCGCGCCATTCCGGGTCGTAAAGATCCACCAAATCCATAAATTGAGCGCCCAATCCACAGTTCTGCCCCTGCTGGAGTGGGTTGGGAAGACCCATATTGATGTGATCCGCAATGGGCATGAGAGTGCCAGCCGGTCTTTTCTCAGATAAGGACCCTGCAGCGTTGAGTAGGAGAACCTTTTTCGCCCCCCAGCGGACCATGGCGCGTACTCCGCGGACCAGCTCCGCAGCCGAATACCCCTCGTAGGAATGAACGCGGCCAGAACACATGCCAATACGAGCTCCCGTGCCCCTCAATTGCCCTAATACAAGCTCTGAGCCGTGTCCTTGCACTTTTGGAGAAGGCCAATTATCTAGCCCACGAAGGTCCAATACGTCCGTATCTTCAAGCAGGCCGTTCGCCCGATCCTTCCAGCCGGAACCCAGCACCACAACCACCTCCGGTGGAATACCGTGCTGCCGATTAAGGATCTCAACCAGGGCGTCGACCTTCGTGCACTCTTCAAACATACGAACATCGTAAGAAAACCGTGAAAGCCCCGCTTGCCCCCCTTCTCGTTCTGCTCGCCGCCACATCCTGCTCCTTAACCTTTGGCAATTGGGGCGAAAAAGTGACTGCAGATTCCACGCTCCACTTCGAGCCTGCTGCCGGAACGACTGCCATCCATATCGATTCCTTCAACGGGAGCATCGACCTCGTCGCTGGAAAAGATGGCGAAGCCATTCACGGCAAATCCGTGATCCACGCGCGCGGCAAAACCATCGAGCAGGCGCGCGAACGACTCAACATGATGGAGTGGCAGTTCAGCCAGAACGGCGACACGGTGTCTTTGATTCTTACCGAGCCAACTGGTGGCTCGAATAATGCTGGTGGCAAAATCCCAGAGCTCGTGGTTCCAGTAGGTTACGACGTCACCATCGATGTCAGTAATGGCCACGTGACCATTCCTGCCGGTTTTGACAACATTCGTATCGATACCAGCAATGGCGCGGTTTCCATCAACGGTGGCAACAAGGTTTACGTCGATACTTCCAACGGCCGGATTGAGTACTCCGGTGCTTCGCAGAATTTCGAGTTCGATACTTCCAATGGCCGGATTGAAGTGCAGTTGGAAGAAGATTGGAGTGGTCAGGGCGTCGCAAGCTCCTCCAACGGTCGGATTGCAGTGCGCTGTAATGGCATCATTGATGCGCGGCTAAAAGCCTCGACTAGCAATGGAAAGCCAACCGTGTATGGGCCAGAGCTCAGCAAATCAGGTGGAGCTGGCTCCTTGGATCTGAGCACTAGCAACGGCAACATTACTGTGACCCACGCATTTTCTGACGAGTAGGCTTTGCAAGCCCTGATTCAGTCAGGGCATCGCTTAAACTCTTGGGGCAGTGATTCCTCCTACCCCACCTTCGCCCGCCCCCGCTGCGGCCATGTTCGAGAACCTTCTCATGCAGGGAGGTTTGATCCTACTCGTTGGCCTCGCCGGGGGTCTTTTGCCTTTATTGACTAAGTGGGACGAGCGCAAGCTGCACAATGCACTCGCGCTTTCCACCGGCATCTTTTTGGGCGCTGTGTTTCTGCATATGTTGCCGGCTCTACCGGAAGCAGTCCCGGCAGGCGAAGGCGGCTTATTGCTGTGGAGCTTTGTGCTGATTGGGGTCCTCGGAGTTTATTTGCTCGAGTCCTTAGTCTTCCGCACGCACGATCACGATGACCTACACCGTCACCAAGCGGTGGGGTATGCCTCAATGACGGGCTTGTCCATACATGCTCTCACTACGGGAGTTGGATTGGCTGCAGCATCGGTTGCACATGTTGCAACACCTGTCTTTGTGGCCATCATTGCACATAAAGCCTTCGAAGCCTTTTCGCTCATGTCAGTTTTTAAGCTCGCGCAGTTTTCGAAAAAGCGCACCCTTGGATTTATCCTCGCGTTTGCCTGCTTTACCCCATTGGGCCTTTTGACCGGAAGCATGTTGTTTTCTACACTTGGCGAGACTGGGCTTGCGGTGGCACTTGCATTGGCAGCTGGCACCTTCCTGTTTGTTTGCCTGAGCGAACTATTGCCGGAGGTCTTCCATCACAAGGAAGACATTTGGTTGAAGATTTTCTTGCTCCTGGTCGGAATCGGTGTGATGGCCGGCATTCATAGCCTAGGAGGCTGATCGTGGAGTTTCTTCAATCTTGGTGGGCAGCAATCTGGGGCATCCTCGCGGAGTCCGGGCCCTGGTTGCTGGGTGGCTTCTTGATTGCGGGGCTGCTGAACACTTTGATTGCAAAAGAGAAAGTGTTCCGGCACTTCGGTGGGAATGATTTCATCTCGGTTTTCAAAGCGGCCCTGTTTGGCGCACCACTGCCTTTGTGTTCCTGTTCAGTCATTCCAACCGCTGCAGGATTACGCGATGCCGGCGCAAGCAAGGGTGCGACCACCTCCTTTTTAATTGCGACTCCTGAAACAGGGGTTGACTCGATTGGCATCACTTGGGCGCTTATGGATCCCTTGATGACTTTACTGCGCCCACTGTCCGCGGTTTTGACTGCCATGTGTTCTGGCTTGATGGTCAATCGTTTTGCCGCGGGCGATGCCACCGCTATGACTGAGGAACCGGCAGAGGAATCTTGTTGCGCTTCGAAGGCAGCCGCAAAACCAACCTTAAGCGCACGTCTTACTGGTGCAGCGCATTATGCCTTCGGCAAGTTGATGTCGGACTTGACCCCATGGTTTTTGCTCGGTTTTTTAATCTCAGGACTGATCACCGTTTTAGTTCCAGATGGTTTCTTCGGCGGCACTCTCCCCAGCGGTTGGCCTTCTCTACTCGCCATGCTGGTGGTAAGCATGCCGATGTACATTTGCGCAACTGCAAGTACTCCGGTGGCTGCAGCCATGATTGCCCAAGGTTTAGATCCAGGAGCAGCTGTGGTAATGCTCCTTGTCGGCCCGGCAACCAACATCACGACTATTTTGGTAGTCCGTCAATTCTTAGGCAAAGCGGTGGTCAATATTTATATCATTTGCTTGGTGGTTTGCTCCTTGCTCATCGGCTGGGGAGTGAACTTGCTTTACTCAACCTTAGATTTGAACTTGAAAGAGACGATTCCCCATGTAAGCGAAATGGAGCATGGAATCGTCGCGACCATCGGCGGCCTAGTGCTTTCAGCTTTACTGCTTTATCACGCGTGGGCGTTATGGATACGACCGAAGTCGAAGCTTGAACCGAACGCTTAAGCGCGACTGCTCAAATCAACATCAGGCCGGCAGTTGCGGCAGTGCAATAGGTTGCAATCGTGCCGGCACACATCGCGCGGAAGCCTAGGCGGGCGAACTCACCACGCCGTCCTGGGGCAATCGTAGAGAGTCCACCAATCTGAATCGCAATGCTGCTGAAGTTGGAAAAACCACACAGCGCATAACTCGCAATCACTCGTGACCGATCACTGAGTCCAGCTTCTTTCAGGGGCCCTAACTCCAAGAAGGCGACATACTCATTCACCGCCATTTTGGTTCCAAGTAAACGCCCGACATCCGCGGCTTCGTGGTATGGAACACCGAGTAGCCATGCGAAGGGTGAAAATAGCGTGCCAAGAATACCTTGCAAATCATGGCCACCCCAAACCAAGCCGATGATGACATTAACCAGTCCAAGTAAGCCAATGAAGGCGATGAGCATGGCGAGAATATTGATGGACAGCTTCATGCCATCGGCAGCGCCACTGGCAGCAGCATCTAAGCCATTGCTGTATTCCGATGCCGGTTGCGCGACGTCTTTGCCCAAGGTTTCCGAAACTTCGGTCTCTGGAAAAACTACTTTTGCGATGGCCAGTCCCATCGGCGCCGACATAACGGTCGCTGCAAGAAGGTGTCCAGCAATGTCTGGAACCACGTCCTGCATTAACTCCATGTAAACCGCAAACACTCCGCCAGCGACGGTGGCAAAACCTACCGTCATGATTGCGCCGAGTTCACTACGCGTCATCGTCGGCAGGTAAGGTCGCACTAACAAAGGTGCTTCGGTTTGGCCTACGAAAATATTCGCTGCCGCCACCGTGGATTCTGTGCCGGAGGTGCCCATGAGTTTGGACATGACCTTCGCCATTACGCCAACAATCAAACGCACCAAACCAAGGTGGTGCATGAGCGCGAACACGGAACTGAAAAACACCACAGTGACCAGCACCACAGCACCAAGAACAGCGGGTTCTTCACCAAAGCCAAGCGCGTCATCGCCGATGACTCCGCGACCGGCTTCTTTTGCAATCGCAATCAGCCCGTTAAAGAAGGACTGGGCACCCTGGAAAAACCATTTACCAGCTGTAGTCTTCAGCACCAGAAATGCCAGCAGCATTTGCAGGCCAAGGCCGACTACTAAAGTACGCCAACGCACCGACTTTCGCGATTCGCTGATGGCGAAGGCGATTCCGATGAGAACCAGGATTCCGAAAATGGGCTGCAAAGACACCGGGCGCCATCTTACCCACCCTTCTGGGCTTGCCAAGGTCGTTACACTCGAAGCATGGCCCTTTCCCGTCGCTCCTTCCTTCGCACCACCACGGCTGCGGCCGCCGCAAGCTCCGCGCTTCCACTTCTCGGGCGCGCCCAAGAGCCTAAACATGAGGCCAAAACCAAACTCGCACTCAACTTAGAAATGTGGTTTGGCTCCCATCCTTTTGTCGAGCGACTACATCGTGCGGCAGATCTCGGCTTTCAACATTTTGAGTTTTGGCCGTGGCGCAATAAGGATTTAGCCGCGCTTGAAAAGGCTATGCAGGAAACCGGCATGCAGGCCACGCAGTTCACCGGATGGGGTTTTGTTCCAGGAATGAATCATCCAGAGAATCACGGTGCCGTTCTCAAAGAAATAGAGGCCTCCTGCCAAACGGCAAACCGCTTAGGGATTCCAATGATGACAGTGGTCGGTGGCAATGATCAGCCGGGCATGATTCAGGACCAAATGCATACCAATATCATCGAAGCTCTAAAGCGTGCGGTACCGATTGCGGAAAAATACCAGGTCATGCTGATTCTGGAACCGATGAACATTCGCGTCGATCACAAGGGGCACTGCCTTTATGGGAGTCCGGACGGCGTGCGTATTTGCCGCGCAGTCGACAGCCCTTGGGTGAAGCTCAATTGGGATCTTTACCACATGCAAATTTCCGAGGGTGATTTATGTGGGCGTTTACGCGAAGGGTTTGACCAAGTGGGCTACATCCAACTCGCTGACCACCCGGGGCGCCGCGAACCGGGGACCGGAGAAATCGCATACGGCCGCGTCATGAAGGAACTTTGGGACCTCGGTTACCGCAAACCAGTGGGCGTGGAATGCTACCCGTCGCAAGATGAAGCAAAGAGTGCTGCCCGTTTGCGTGCCAACACCGTATTTTAGGCAACCATGAAGTCACCCTTCCCCATCCGACTGCTTCTACTGCTGCCATTACTCACCGCTTGCACGGCTCCTGGCACTGGCAGCGGCACGGACGATGATTTCGTCGACTTGTTTAATGGCAAAGACTTGTCTGGTTGGGTCAACGTCAATGGTGCCGATGACACTTGGACTGTGCGCGACGGCATGATTGTTTGCAACGGCAAGCCGACGGGAGTCATGCGCACCGAGCGTATGTACCGCAACTTCATTGCCGAGTTTGAGTACAAGCACATGGTTACCGGTGGAAATGCGGGTTTCTTTGTATGGTCTGATCCAATCCCGGCGCGTGGCGTTCCGTTTACGCGGTCGATTGAAGTGCAAGTCATTGATGGTTGGGAAACCGACAACTGGACTAGCCATGGCGATGTGTTCGCAATTCACGGTGCCACTATGCGACCCGATCGTCCGCATCCAGCAGGTTGGGAAAGATGCCTTCCAAGTGAGCGGCGCGCGAACGGAACCGGCGAGTGGAATCATTTTCGCATTACCGCGGTCGATGGCACCATCAAGTTAGCTGTGAACGGCAAAGTCGTTTCGGGCGGCTATGACATACGTCCGCGTTTGGGTTACTTGTGCCTAGAGTCCGAAGGGTCCGAGGTCTTCTTCCGCAACCTGAAGATTCGCGAACTGCCGGCAAAGCTTCGTTTGGGAGATGACTTCACCGCTGAACAAGCACGCGGATTCCAGAGTCTTTACAACGGTCGCGACCTCGACGAATGGGATGCCAACCCCGATAACCAAGGCCATTGGAAGTCTGAAGATTGGCGCCTGACTTATGATGGCAAGGCTACCGACCTGTGGTCAGAAAAGGAGTACGGCGATTTTGAAATGATTGTCGACTGGCGTTGGACCGGTGAAGCCAAAGATGTAGAAGTACCCGTAGTACTTCTTGATGGCAGCGTAAAGAAAGATGCTGCTGGTAAAGATGTCATGCAAATGGTCAAGGAAGCCGGCGATAGTGGCATCTACCTACGCGGCTCCTCCAAAAGCCAAGTCAACATTTGGTGTTGGCCGATTGGGTCCGGCGAAGTTTACGGCTACCGCACCGATGGCTCGATGTCGGAGGAAGTACGTGCTGGCGTCACCCCAAGCGAAAATGCCGATGCGCCTATCGGAGAGTGGAATCGCTTTCACATCACCATGGTCGGCGATCGTCTTACGGTGGTGCTCAACGGCAAAACCGTCTTAAGTGGTGCGCAACTTCCCGGCGTAGATGCACGCGGCAAGATTGCACTGCAAAGTCACGGCTCCCCGTTGGAGTTCGCGAACTTGTTTATCCGCGAACTCTAAGCCAGGCAGGCTTACTCCAGGCCCAATTGCTTACGCAAGTCGGCGTCGTCCGGAAACCGGTCTGCCCCCACTTGCCATGCGGCCATCGCTTCTTCGTGCTTGCCTTGCTGCTCGTATAGGTTTCCAAGAAGCAGATGGGTTTGCGCGAACTGAGGAGTCGATTGCTGATTAGCTTGTTGCTCGACCAGAATTTCAAAGTGACGAATGGCTTCTGGTTGTTTGCCAAACATGGGCGGCCAGAAGGAATAAGAGATGGCCTTGCTAAACCGCGCTTCCCAGTTTTCAGAGTCAGCGGTAAGAATTTGATCGTACATGCCATCGGCCTTCATCGACCACTTGCCGGCATCCATACCGGCCACGCCACCTCGCATGATGGGTTGAAGGTAAGCGTAAGCAAGTTGGTTCATTAAGGTTAGGTTTTCAGGATCACCCTTCACCTCTTGCTCAAGCTGAGCGATAGCCTCTTCAATCAGCCCTTGCTCCTTAAGTTGATCCCAAAGTTTTTCGCGGTCGTCACCCTGAAAGTTGGGATCCAATAACTTTGCGATGGAATCGTTTAGCAGTCTCTCATTTGCCACAGCACTTGCTTCTTCCGAAACGCCAGCACCTTTCGCTCCCTCCACCGATGTAGATCCTTGCTCCTCTAATGCCTGAGCAATCATGCGGTTGATGGTTTCCGCATCTAAACTGCGGTCCATGTTCGAGCCTGCAGGCCGACTCTCCATAGCGTCGACTTGCTGTTCCATGGCAACCATGCGGTCATCCATGTTCTCTAAACGTTCTGCAATCAGGCCAATCTGAGGGAGGATTTGCAAATCCGCGGAATCCGAATCCGCCTCGTTCCTTTGAGTGGTCATAAAGAGTGCAGCGCCACAAAGTAAAAGGGCCGCTAGAAGAAAGAAAACGTGATTTGAAGTCATGGCGACAAAATGGGGGAAACGGGAATCTTCAGTCTAAATGAGTACGCACGAGGTCGATCAATTCAGACCCAAATTCCTCATGTTTCGCCGGACCGATGCCATGCACAGCCAGCAAATCTTCCTCGCAGCCCGGTTGGGCAATCGCGACGCCCTCCAGCGAACGATTACTCAAAATGCAGAAGGCCGGAACTCCACGCTCCTCCGCCTGCGCCCGACGCCAAACCTTCAGCTTCTCGAGCAAAACCGGGTCGCCATCGCCCTCCAACATCTCCTTCGATGCCACCGAAGTGCCGACCACCGACGATCCAACCACAGGTGAGCGCCCGGTTGGGACCTCCGGAAGGATGACTTCAATCACAGCTTCCTCAGCCAACGCCGACTCCGCCTGTGGCCCCAATCCAAGCATGGGATATTCACTGCCGACGACGGCTAAGTAACCGGAGTCCAATAGTCCTTGCGCAAGCATGTCCAACTGCGGCATAGAAACCGCGGACAGCACACCGAAGGATTGCGGCCAATCTGGAATCCCCTTTGCCTTACTGCCCTTTAAGATTTTCAGAATCTTGCCACGACCGTAGCGGCCGTCCATCTGACGCACCGTGGCCAAGATCGCCATGGCCTGGGTATGCGAATCGCCGGTCAAGGTTTGCGGCGTGACTCCTCCATTAGCACAACGATCACATGCGTTGCATCCGCTGGAAAGATCGCTGGCATCGGGGTCGCCGAAATATTCGAGGATGCGTAGCCATAGGCATCGGCTGCCGCGCAAGGATTCGTAGATCCGGGTCAGCCGACGACTTGCCGCCTCGCGATAATTCGGTTCCGGCTGCTGCTCAATCAGGAAAGTATGCGTACGGTAATCGGTGCCGCGCCAAATCATGAGGGCCGTGGAGTCTTCACCATCGCGGCCCGCACGACCGACTTCCTGATAATAGTCCTCGAAAGAGCGCGGCATACTCAAGTGGATCAACAAGCGGATATCTGGCTTATCGATGCCCATACCGAATGCGTTGGTCGCGACGAGGGCATCGATTTCATCAGCAAGGAATGCATCTTGCACCTCCATGCGATGTTCCGGCGCACACCCTCCATGGTAGAAGGATGCCTTCAGCCCAGCGTGACGCAAGGTCTCCACTGCATCTTCGGTGGCTTGACGCGTGGTAGCGTAAATCAAGGCTGGCGCTTTTCCGGACCGCGCTTTGACGGAATTGACCATCCGAGCAAGCCGGGCGTCGGCCGAAACCGCTTTTTCGACCTTCAACTCGAGATTGGAGCGGAAAAAACCGCGTACGTAGACATCTGGATCCTCTAGGCCAAGCGCTTCTGCTAATTCGGTGCGCAACTGCGGAGTGGCCGTTGCGGTAAATCCACCAATGCGTTCCGGCTTTAGAGTCTCGAGGAAATCCTTAATCCCCAAATACGCCTCGCGGAATTCGTGTCCCCAGCGCAACACACAATGCGCTTCATCGACCGCTACAAAAGGAACTTCCACCAGCTGCAGTAAATCCAAAAAGCGTTGCGATGTCAGGCGTTCCGGTGAAACATAAAGCAGCTTCAAACGTCCTTCAGCAAAAGCCTGCTCGACTGCCTCGCGTTCTGACAAACTCTGATTGCTGTCTAAGCTGGCGGCCGGAATGCCTAACTTATGCAAGGCCAAAACCTGATCGCGCATGAGTGCGATCAGTGGCGAAATCACCAAAGTCGTGCCTGGCAGCAGAAGCGCAGGTAACTGATAGCACAATGACTTTCCGCCGCCCGTCGGCAGCACCGCCACCGATTCGTTGCCGGTCAAGATGGAACGGATGACGTCGGCCTGGCCGGGGCGGAACTCCTGGAATCCGAAGTACTTCTCCAGGTAGCTGTAAACCACGCGTCGACTGAACGAAGACGCGGCCTTAGGCATGGAGAGACTGCGGAAACGGGTGCATGCGGGAAAGGATAGCAAGGTGTTAGGTAGACGTCTGCGTGCAAAACTAGACACACTTGTTATTCTCCAGAACATGGAAACAGTGCTCGTTATCGGCGCCAACCGAGGGCTCGGGTTTGGCTTTGTGCAGTCTCTCCTCGACCGCAAACATTTTGAAGTCATCGCCACCGCGCGCAATCTTGCCGCCAGTGAGCCGTTGACCCAGCTGGCCGATCACCCACATCTAAGCCTTCACCAGCTTGACGTCAGCAAGGAGGATTCGCGCAAGGAATTCGTCGATGCCCTCAACCAGCGCCCACTCGATTCGGTCATTTACAACGCGGGCATTTATGGACCGCACGGCCTCAGCCTTGGCGAGCTGCCGGAGCACGAATGGCAGAAGGTTCTCCATGTGGACACCGTCGCCCCGCTGCTGCTCGCGCAGGCTCTGCTCCCCAATCTCCGCGCCGACCGGCCCGGGCGTATGGCTTTTCTCAGCAGCAAGATGGGTAGTATTGCCGACAACGGTTCCGGCGGATCCTATCTATACCGCTCTGCCAAAGCCGGCCTCAACGCCGCCGTCCGCAGCCTAGCGATTGATCTCAAGGACGATGCCATCCCCATCCTTCTCCTCCACCCCGGTTGGGTCAAAACCGATATGGGCGGAAACTCTGCTCCTCTGGAAATTGCCGAATCAGTGCGTGGCATGATCGAGCAAATCCGGAATCTAGACATGTCGACCACCGGTTCCTTTGTCGAGTGGAACGGTGCTGCGATTCCGTGGTAGCTGGGGCCCGAGTGGTGCCGTAGTTTGGATCGGCAGGGTCGGAATACCGCCCCAAACTCACCAAACTACGGCACCACTCGGGCTGGAAATAGTTTGGGATGAGTTAGTGAGGAATATTTTGGTGTTTGAGGAACAGGAGGATTATTGCTGAGGTTGAACCTGCGCTCTCCAAAATCAAAAATTATAAACATTCCCAACCCAATAATCCTCACCCCCAGCGAATCCGAGGAGTCCCTCTACCGGACATCTGGCAAGTTTGAGTGAGGTTGGAGTTTTGTGAGTTTGGGGCGGTATTCCGACCCTGCCGATCAAAACTCCAACCTCACTCAAACCCCAAGAATCACTTAGAGAAATCGCCGCGCTGAGCCCGAGCCTTGCGCGCATAAGCCTCTTCCAACATGTCGACCACCGTTGGGTAATTCACCACCTTAAGGCCAGCCTCAAAGTCTTCAATCGCGGAATCAAAATCATTGAGTTCCATGTACAGACCACCGCGCTCGGCATAGTAGATCACCGTATTTACTCGGCCTGGACCTAATGCAAGCATGCGCGAATAAGCTTCGATGGCGCGCGGATAGTCACCAGTTTCTTGTGCCGAAGAAGCCGCCTCTGCCAGACCTTCCATATCGGTCGGCAGGGCTTCGATAGCTGCGCCAGTACCCACAAAAGTGACTTTGACGACGCTAGTTTTACTCAGCCATTTACGCGCTGCGGAAGCGACATCGGAAGCCGATACCTTGGCAATTTCTTTGCCCCAGTTGGCGTAGGCATCCGCCAAACCGAGGGATTGGTAACGCGCAATCGTTGCAGCTTTCGCGAAGTAGGGACGCGCACGTAGCGGTTGGTTTTTATGCCCCTCGATGAGCAGCTTTTTGACTTCGTCCAGTTGGTCGCTCGCGCTTGCTTCATCAAAAGCAGAACCGTCGCGATAAGAGTTCAGCAAGGCTTCCACCTCGATGGCTACGTTTGCGTCGCCGGTCCAGCCCACTTGAAACAAGTCGCGGTCGGTGCGGTCTCCCATGCCGATGCTGATTTGTGCGCCACTCGGAAGTTCCGCGCGGGCAAGCAGTGCAGCGAGAATGGATAAAGAGGCGCGACCTTTTTCACCATAGGCTGGAGTTAGCCAAACGCGTAAGTTGCGGTCTCGTGGCAGTTCCGAACGCAATGAAACCGTGCGCGCGCGATTCGGAATTGGCTCCTGTGAAATAACCGGTGCAACCGAGCCTGCAGGAATATCAGCGAAGGCCTTTTCGATGGCATCGAGTGCGGCGTTGGCGTCGAGTGGGCTGACCACCACAATCGCAACACGATTCGGGCGATAGTGTTCACGATAAAAGGACTCGATTGTCGCCACACTTAAATCAGGAGCGCGGGTGTGACCTTCAGGGGAGCGCAAACCGAAACGGTAAGGATGTAACTGAAAAACGGCTGCTTCCAACTGCTCCTTGCGGCCTTCCGCGGTGCGGTAACTATGCGCCTCTTCTAAATCTAAACGGTGCCGTTCATGCAAAACCGGGGCACTCTCCAAGCTCAGGTTTACCAAACGATCGGCCTCCATGGCGAGCACGGTTGCCAACTCCGCCGGCGGAAATTCGTGGTCGTAATACATGGTGTAGTCATCGCGCGTGTAGGCATTCGACTCGCCGCCCCACTTCACAATAGTTTTCTCATGCACATCGGTGCCGGTGGTGGAGGTGCCGGCAAACATAGCGTGCTCGGTGAGGTGCGCTAGGCCAGTGATTGCAGCCGTTTCATTGCGTGTACCTGCGGAGACGGCCAAGAAAAGCGTGGCAGTTTCAGCTTCTTGCTGAATAGCAACAGCATGCAGGCCGTTCGCAAGAACGCGACGCTGAAAAGTATCCGCGCCAACCGTCAGCGGTTTCAGATCTTCGCTTTGTTGAGGAGAACAATCATAGAGTGAAGCCTCTGCGCCAACCATCGAGCTGCACAGAATGAAAGGGAGGATGCTGATCATTAGTAAGGGCGAGTCGCACGCATGCGACCAAAGGTTGCAGTCAAGAGTGCAATGAAGACTCCGAGCAACAATCCAGCGAAGGATGTGAACATCATGATTCCAGTGGGGGTCGGAATCTGTTTCGCGCGGTCCGGGACAGCTTGCGCGAATGGATCAATAATTGAAAACTGCAAACCGTGCTTCAAGTGAAACTCCAGCTCTTCACGTCGCGTGGTGATTTTATCCGCCATCGCCCGTGCTTGATTGTGGTTCATCTGCAAGTCACTCAAGCGTTGACGATAACCTGGGACCTCCGCGAGCAAGGCATCGAGTTCCGTCTCGCGAGCCTGATAAATATCTCGCTGCGATGCAAAGCCTGCCTCGAAAATATCCATGTCGACCAATTTCTGTGACAAAGTTGCGACCAGTTTGTCCTGCATCATGGTCGATGCCGACATCACCAAATCTGCGTTCTGCGCTGCTTGAACACGCGCCATGTCTAACTCGGTCTGAATGCGCAGAACTTCTGGGTGCGCATCGGTGTATTTTAGGCGAGCAATCGCAAGCTCCGTCGACAACGTCGAGACTCGTTGCAAAGAGTTCGAGTAACTTCCTGGGAGTGACAACTCCTGGCGTGAGACCACAAACTCTGGGCGACCGGACAGGTTGCTTTCGATGATGGGGCGTTGCGCTTGAGATTGCTGGAACTGATTATTTAAGTCGAACAACTCTTGCTGGATGCTGCTGCGCTCGGTCAGCCAGTTATCCATATCGCTACCAAGATCTGCGGTCTGCAGGGAGACCAAATAATCCGAAATTGCATTGGCGGTTTCCTCGACTCTCTTCAAGGCATCTGGCTCTTGAGCTTGAAAGCTGAGCAAGTTGGCGCGCATGCCTTCGTCAGACATTTCTTCTAAAACAAATGCAAAGGCTTGGACCGCCGCATTGGCGATATTGGTCGCCTCTTCCGCGGTGCGCCCATAACCGTAATAAGCGACCACGCCATCTTTGGAAACGTCACCACGGATGTTGGTTTTCATGCGCTGCACGTCCATCTCCGGAAGGATCTCCGACACGCGGTAGACCACAGCCCGGCTACGCAAAAGACTGGTGATACCAATCAAGCGGCCCTCATCTTGAAGCGGCAATAACGGCTCATCGGGGATGTTCCCCTCTTCCGTTCCAATCGACAACCGCAACGCATGAGACGGAATCATGATTTCGGACGTTGCGACAAAGTCCGGAGGGTTCACCGCAGCCATGAATAACCCCACGCCAATGGAGCCGGCCATGACAAGAAGCACAACGTGCTTGCGACGGTAGATTGCACCAAAAATCGAGGTTGCTTGGTTCATGTGCTTAAGAGAGCGTTGGTTTCAGGTGCTGGGTTCGGGGCGAGTTCTTCCTCTTCATCTCGCTTCAAATCTTCCACGTAGGCCACGTAAACGCAGCCCAGGACAGCAATGAAGGTCCACAGGAACTTCAACCAAAGGAATACTTCCACAAACCCTTGGACAAAGGTCACGATGGTGGAGATTCCAAGCGCCATTGCGATACTGCGTAATCGCGGGCTTGCTTTGGCCGCAGTGATGACCCGAAACATGGTTGAGAAAACCGTGGTCATTAAGGCCGCGAAGGCCACCATGCCTACGATTCCGAGGTCAGCCAGAATTTGAATCGGTGCGTTGTGCACCTGCAATTCATAGGCGTTGAAGAAATCCTTCGTGCCTTCCACGCCAATACCAATCGCTGGGTTTTCAAAGAAGGCCTGCAATCCAATCTGGTCAATGTGCCAGCGGAAGTCGGCTGAAGAACGGCTAAGGTCACGCACGTAGTCGTAAACCAATTCCAGGAATCCCGTCGAGAGTCCTACGAATAACAGCAAGCCGCCGATGCCGAGGAAAATCGGTGAAAGGTGAGGCCAGCGAAAGAACGGGACAGCTAAGCCGGCAATGCCGAAGGAGAGCCAACCGGAACGCGACCAACTGAACAAAACGCCAATCACCAACAGCGCAAAGATAATCCACATGGCGATGCGGCGTTGACGCGAGATAAGTTCTTTCGGTTGCAATGCAAACCACAACACAATGATGCCAACCGTAGAGGCTACGTTGGAATAGCGGTTTGGGTGAGTCATCAGCCCGGTCAAGCGCGCAGTGGCTCCCCAGGGCGCCTCAAAGGTTTCAAAGCCTTCAGAGGCGAAGGTAATGATCTGGCCAGTTGCAGCAGAAGCAATACCCTGCAGGAACTCTACACCTAAGGAAAACAACGCGGCCAAGATGAAATAATCCACCAGCATTTCCAGCTTGCGCGTAGTGTTTACCGCGATCGGCAAAAACAAAGCCAGCACAATGTAGGGCATGCGCGGCAAAAAGTTCGACAGAGTAGAAACTGGACTTTCCGTATTCAGGAAGGTCGTGGAGTAGGCAATGAGGATTAACAGAACGGCAATCCCGGTCGGACTCAATGGCCAATGTCCATCACCCGTGCGCAAGATGTTGCCGAACAACTTCCCAATGAGCAAAATTCCAAGTAATGAGGAAAGCCCGGGGATGACGTCGGCCACTAGCAACATGCCGGTGGTAAAAAGGATCAGGCGATCCACTGACCAAATCCGGTTCACAATGCCGAGGACCGTAATAAATGCGGCGACCACCAACCCGAGCGCCATGGTTGGCAGGTAATGATTGCCCGGCGCGAGCAACTGCAGCGGGTTGGTGTAGGTGTTGCGCGGGCCAGCGAGTCCGTCTAGATAAACGAAGTAGCCAATGCCGCCACCTGCGACTAAACACACCACGGCCATAATCACCGTTCCAACGGTTCCGAAATCCCGGATCCGGGTAGGCGAATCAGCAGTGGTCATGGGGCGCAATACTTACCAGGCGAGCTCTACAAGTACCGAAGACTCTAATGGCAATCGGATTTCAAGTATATCACCCTGAAGGGTGCACCAAGAATCGGCATCAACCTCTTGCGCGCTGGTGCTGGACAAAAGGGAAAGGGTCTCTGGGACTTCACTTTCCAGGCGGGCCAAGGCTTCGGCATAAACCGCTTGGGCGCGCCGGGTGGTGGCTCGATCGACGCCAGAAATCGAACCTTTGCCACCCTTCATGCCTCTTTGCAGAGCATCCAAGGTTCGCTGCGGTACGCCCTCGGAACGAAGTTGCTCGAGAGCTGCGGCTGAAGCTGGGCCACTCAACCCCTTGGAATACGGGGCATAAGCGGCTTGAAAGGTGGCATCTTCCCGTGGATTACCGTGCTGGTTATCCAAAAGCTGCACCATCTTGATGGATCGCGGCTTGCCTTCGAGGCGAATGCGAACCATCCGGAAGCCCTTATTCTTCTCGTTATCCTGAGCCAGCACCTCAGCACGTACGGCATCGAGGGCTTCCATGGTTTTGGCGTCGAGGTTCAGGCGGCGCAATGATTTTTCATTGCCTTTGCCGTAAACATAAGCTTGGATTTGCTTCGCGCCTTTCTTTAAGGAGCCGATGTCAACGCCCGCCCGACGCAATAACCGCACCGCATGGCGTTCGAGTCCACCACCGAATGTATTCACGGCAAGGATGTAGCCCTGGTCTCCATCGCGTGAGGCAAACAACGAGATGTTCGAAGGGGAGCCACCGCGCACCACTGGAACGGCTGGCAAATCAGCGGCGGTGGCCATCATGCGCATGCCGCTCAATACAGCTTTGGGCGCTCCGGCAAGCGAGAAAACGCCTACCGATTCGCCGGCTAGTTCACGCTTGGTATCCCAAGGTGCATCTTGCAGGAAAAAGAAGCTTGCGTCGTGCACTTGGGTGCGCGCCAACGAAATCACTGTAGCCATGTAGTAGTTGGCTGCGCGCTGATCATCGAGGCCCGGGAAGTTCGGCTGCGGTAAGCCGATATTCCATTCCGACAAAATCAGTTGCGGAGGTTCAAGCCCCGCGGCAACGGCTTCGTTCAAGATGACTTGTGGCACTTGCAACATATCGTGCTCGGAGGGGTAGCTGCCATAGTTATGCCAGGAGTAGAAGTCCGGCTGGAATCCTTTGGCTTTGCAAGCGCGGAACATACGCTGGCACCATTCCAACTTTTCTCCCATGGTGCCTGCGAGGCCAGGTCCACCGATTTGCACGGTATCACCCAGACCCTCACGCAACAGGACACCGACATCGGCGAACCAATTGGCGAAACTTTGAATGTCGGCTGGCCAAGGATCACCCAAGTTCGGTTCGTTCCAGACTTCAATATGGCTCACCACGAAACCGCGCTCGCGCAAACGCTTGACGTCGCGGATGACATCGTTAGCCCAAACTTTCGGATCTGGAATTTCACTGAGGCTGACTCCGCCCTGCTTGCGTCCACCGCCAGGCTTTTCGCGTGAGTAACCGACTGCGGTCATCATTACATCTAAACCAGCCTCTTTCGCCATTTGAGCCATGGCAAAGTGACCATCGTCCATAGGGCCATTGGAGTATTTCATCCACATGCGCAACATGCCACCGGTTGGTGTGACCGCGTTTGCCCAAGCATTCCAACACCCAGGTGATGCATTGCGCAGATCATTCATGCCATAGATCAACCCGGGTGGAATGAGTTGAGTCGGCGCATTGAAATCGATGGAAAAATCATCGCCGACGTTGGTGTTGGCGAAATTAATCAGTGCATTTGCCGGCAACGGCACAACCTGCATCGAACGGTTCGGCACAAAAACCGGTGCGGAACGATTGCCAGATGTATGCCCAGCAGGCTGACTTCCGCTACTAGAACTGCTGTTTTTGCCATCGTTACGAACACCTCCATCTGAATTTCCTTCGACCGGACGCTCCTCGGCCGGTTGGTTCTTGCGGTTCTTACGCCCCGAACGTTCCGAGCCTTCCTTCTTCGCGGTACGCCCTTTCACCCAACCGCCATCGCGCTCTTGGCTTTGCGTACAAGAAAAAGTGAAGGGAATGAAAAGCAGAAAGATGAGGAAGTGTTTCATTGCAAGTACCCAAGGCCACGAAGCGATTCTTCGATAGCTTTGTTTTGTTCATCGTCAAGGGCAGGATTGTCGGACCCACCGCCAGAGCCCGCGTCTGGCTCAGGGGTGTCATCCCATTTCGGTTGTTCCGGATTCACGTATAGATCACCGCGAATCTTTCCGTCCATCCATGTCGGCACGGCTTCCCCCACCATGTAGAGCAAGGTTGGGGCGGTGTCCTGGATGTGCATGCCTTCAATAACTTTGCCCACGTCGAGCCCTGGGGCTTGTGCCGCAAAAATTCCATTGAATCGGTGCTGGCCCGAAATCATGGCGTTACGTCGTTCACTAAAAGTATGGCCGCCATCCCAAGCTTCCTTGGTGATGCAGCTGAGTTCCATCATTTGGAACTGAATATCTGGCGCCTCGCTGGTCCGCGAGCCGGAGTAAATGTCCTCTTTGTCTAAGGAAAAATCGGTGGCGGGTTTTCCGTCTGGACCGATGACCTTAGCCAAGGCCTCACGCACTTCCGTCATAGCTTGCTTGTACGCAGCTTCCCCTTGGACGATGCCTTCTGGCTCGCGCCCCACCCGGTTGATGCAGATTCCATGCATGGCAGCAAAGGCTTTGGTCTTGGACCACACGATGTCGCGCTGGGAAGGATGCGAGCAGCGTTTCGGCTTGATCAATGGGATTTTGCCGAGTGGGCCAAGTGCTTTCCCGAGACCACCCATGCCAAGCTTTCCGAGTACATCCTTAAGAGGCATCTTGGCCACGGTCCAATAAGGGGTCTGGCGGCGCACCTGAAAACCTTCGTCCTCCAGCCATTTATTGACGTGGAAATCGATGTTATGGGAGCCAAAGCCGTGGTCCGAGACTAGAGCAATAGGGGTGTCATCGCCCAGAATCGCGCGGGCTTCCCCGACAAACTCGTCCGCCAGGCGGTAAGAGTCCTTGATGACCTCGCCGTAGAGCTTTTCACCTTCCTCGGTCCAACCAGCGTGGCTGCGGTCCTGAAACTTCCAGAAGTAGTGCTGACAGCGGTCCGTGACCGAGACCACGGTGAAATAAAAGTCTGTGGGCTTGTTTTTTAGGTAGTGAACCTGCAGTTTCAAGCGGTCTCGTTCAATCTTGAACAAGTGGTCGCGGAGTTCGGCATACCGCGAAAGGTCGTCTGCACTAGTCTCGGTGTCGCCGTCATAAGGCGCATAATCGACATCTGGCTCATACGGATGCCCCAGAATCTCTTCCATTTCGGCCACGGACCCCGGCGGCCAAGCGATGGTGTCCCCAGATAGCGGCATGGGAATTCCTGACACCATATACCCATCTTTCACCGGGAACGGCGGATAGGTCATAGGGACCGAAAGGCTGCCTACGCTCCAACCGCGGCCACTTAACAACGACATGATGTCTTTGCCGGCATAGTTCCGCGAATCATTGAGCAGCATGCCGTAGGTCCCGAGATTACGGCGAATGAAATGGAAAACTCCGTGTTTGCCGGGGTTAATCCCAGTAAACATGGAAGTCCAAGCGGGGGGAGTCATCGGCGGCTTCTCCGACTCGAGGTCTCCAGACACCCCTTCTTTCAAGATCCGCGCAATATGAGGCAACTCCCCTGCCGCAATCATTGGTCGAATGATTTCGTAGGTGGCTCCGTCAATCCCGACAATCGCAAGTTTCGTCATGCTGTATGCTGTTGTGCAAGCCACAGGGAGTACATCTACCCTCTGGCAACGCTATGATACCGCTCCCAAGCAGGAGTACGTAGATACGCCATGATTCGCCGCTGTAGTTTGCCCATTTTGATTTTCGCCGCCATGCCATTCGCATGCGCTGTTTCTCCTTATACAGAGGGCCCCAGCCTAGGCGAAAACCCTGGATTGTTGCCCCTGGATTTCGAAACAGAAATCTCGAATGGCCAATTCTTCGTTGGCCCTGAGGACAAGGTGTTGGTCAACTTCCACCTCCACACCGACCTCACCCGCAATTATCGAGTACGTACCGACGGCAGCATTTTGATGCCCTTGGTCGGCCGCATGCAGGCTAGTGGAAGCAGTCGTGAGCAGTTAGAAGATCGCATTCTTGAAGCGTACGCAGCGTACATCGTCAACCCGCTGGCCACGGTCGATGTCGAATATTCGCCTAGCCGCAAAGTCACTGTGCTCGGAGAAGTCGAGCGCACTTCTGTTTTACCTTTGACCAGCCCACGCACTACGGTGCTGGATGTCATTGCTAGCTCTGGCGGCATTAGTGTCGATGGCGACCGCACCGGTGTCTTGATTGCACGCCGCATCGATGGTCGGACTGTGATTAAGCATTACGACATGAATGCTTTGTTCACGCCAGACGATCCAAACATGCGCACCGAGATTCCTTACGTGCAAGCTGGCGACGTGATTTACGTCCTGCGCACTTGGGAAGCGGCTTACACGGCCAAGCTGGAAATTGTTTCCGATACCTTACGCGCCATGACTTTTGCTGAGCGTGTCATCCTCAACGGCCCGCGTGCTGCGGAAGCTCTCCAAGGCGACCTCGACGAAGAAGGCTAAGCGGTCTACCTCTACCGGTGAACACAAATACCAAAGGTCCATTTCAGCTCTTCTATGAGCACATGTACGTCATCGTCTTGGTGACGGCAGTATCAGTGGTGGCTGCGTACTTCGTAACCGCATCCATCACACCGCAGTATCGCTCACAAGCGCGCACCTATCTTCCGAACTCCACCGACACGGTGTCGTTGACTTCGGAAGCTGGAAACGTGCCGAACAGTCCTTTGCTGCCGACGGCAAACCCTGACTTCCAAGCCTCCTTACTGGGTGTTTTGAATGCAGCGGATACGCGGATTCTCGTGGCATCAAACGTGCCGGGCCGAGACAGTGAATGGTTGAAGAAGAATGTCGAGTTTGAAATCGACCGCTACAACCTGATTACGATTACGGCTTACGACCCTGAAGCGGAAATGGCGCTGCAGGTCGCTGAGGAATATCTGCGCGCTTTTAAGTTCAAGATCGATGACACGACCAAGGCGCGTGCAAATGGTCGCCTGGAGACTTTCGCTTCCGGCATCAAGTTAAGTTCCGGGGAATTGGAGACTCTAGAGGCCGAGCGCATGGAGTTCATGCGTGAAAATGGTGCCATCGACTTTGGCAGCGAACTTGCTGAGTTGAACAGCCGTCAGGTTGAGTATCAAAACCTCATCACCTCGAATGCAACCACGCTTGCTGGTTTGGTCGAGCAACGTGTCGTCATGCAACGCTTGATGGATGAGCGCCCCGATACGGAAGAAACTTCTTCGACCATGGTGAATAACCCGTTGGCGGAAGAATTGAAGCGCAACTTGTCGACCGCAAAGCGCGAACGCGTCGGCCTAACTTTGCAGTTCACCGAGAACCATCCTTCAGTCGTAGCTAAGGACAAGGAAGTCGAATCGATTCAAGCAGAGATTGCTTTGCTCGAAACAATCGTGCGTGGATCCGCGACTCTTGGCCCAGACGCTCTACGTGCCGACCTCGAAACCCGCCTTGTGGATTTAGATTTACGCGTGGCGTCACTCACGAAGCAAGGTGAGCTTTATGACGAAGTTTTGGCTACGACCAAAGACCGCCGCTTGGTACTGAGTCTGCTCCAAGTCCAGTTGGAAGCCAAGGAAGCACGGATTAAGAACGTGCGCCAAACACTTACCAACTACCGCGACCGAGAAGCAGAGCTCAAGATTTACTTGTCGCGCAATCCGACCTTCTTGGTCACCCCGGAATTCCCGGTGGCAGCGACCAAACCTTACCTACCCATCCTGTGGGTTAACCTTTTGGTGGCAGCGGTTCTTGGCCTTTCGATCTCCATCGTCTTGGTCCTCGTCATGTCGCAGGCAAAAGCGTCGCGGGAGTTGAACCTGTGGTAAAGGTCGCCGACCGCCCTGAGTTCGCCGAGATTCCCGCTTCCGTACGGGAAACCATCGCGCAAGACGTACGCGCAAAAGCTTTCGAGATTTTGCACGGTGAAGCTGTAGCGCGAAAAGATATCTCGGCTGCTCCGACCACTCAGTTCGACAAAATGCCGGGCCGAGTCTCGCGCTTCATCCTTTTCCTTGGCGTCGGCGGCACCGTGGGCATGATTTCATGCCTCATCACGGTCTACATGATGCGTCTTCTAGTCACAATCGTCTGATGGCTACCTACAAGGAAATCGCCGACCGCAAACTCAAGTTGATCGAACGTTATCGTTCGGCACTCTTGGAGGAGGTCTTGGAGACCGAACGCGAAGAAGCTTTGGTACAGGCAGAAAACGAGCGCTTTGCTTGGAAAAGCGAATTCCGCACGCGCGATGAAATCAACCAGCTCTATAAAGAGCGCAAGCGTTGGGACCGCCGCTTCTTAGTCGACACCTTCGTACTGGGCCTCCTACTCCTTGCAGTGGTCGCTTCTACGCCGCAATTGGTTTCCATCGTAGGACCAAAGTCTAACTTCCGCGGCCCGGGCGGGCGTCGTCCTCAGGCTCAGGCGGAAGCGGTACAGCCGGCGAACGAAGTTACGGAAGATCCAAGTTTGGATTCTGTAAACGACGAGTAGTTCGGTCTAAATGCCGCGCTCTTTCTTGATGCGCGCCCAAGCATCGTTGATGGCCGCCATTTTGTCGTTGGCGTACTCCATAAACTCCTCAGGCAACCCTTTCGATTGCAAGGTATCGGGGTGGTACTCGCGCACCAATTTCCGATGTGCGCTTTTGACTTCAGCATCGCTGACCGTTGGCGAAACGCCGAGCACTTCATAAGCCGAGGCCGCAGTGGCTGGACCGCCGTGTTGCGCGTTGAACGTGGCTTTGCAGGATTGATAATCGGCATCGGACATGCCGAAGTCGCGACTGATGCGTTGGATTAGGATTTCCTCCGCTTCATGCAAGTGGCCATCGGCCAGGGCAACCGCAAGCAGGATACTTACGATGTCATGCAAGCGTTCCGGTTGGGTACGGAACAAACCGCGAATTTGGTGGGTAAATTCGGAAACCGGCGTGACCGTGTGCCTTGCCTCATTAAATACACGCGCAGCGATTTTGCGATCTTCCACCGATAGGTGAAGGGATTGTTGCAGGAAACTATCGAAGGCCCGAATCTCGTCTTGCGTGACTTTGCCATCGGCCTTTGCGACCTTGGCTGCAAGAGTGGTGAGGGCCACCGCAAAAACCATCTGCATATCACGGGCAGAACGAGCGGAGACCCGTCGTCCCCCGCCACTGTATGGGTCGGTGTTGAGGCGACCGCTGGTTACGTTCGAGCCGACTGCCGCTCCCAGAATCACACCTATAGGCCCGAATATTCCGCCAACTAATCCTCCGACAATCGCTCCAAAAATTCCCATGGGCGGGATTCTAACGGGCTTTAGCTTTGCGTGTGCAATCCTGGATTAGGGAAACTCTTTTTCATGCTAATCCAGTTGGCCATCCCGCGCGACTTCATCCACCGTGGCCAGCGGGAGTTCGGGTACACCGGTTTCCACAACGGCTACGGCTCGGTTGAGGAGGACAATCGGGGTATTCTGAATTTGCAGAAGTACATCATAGATCTTCACGATGCGGCTCCAATTCGTGTGCTTGGCTGATTTAGCTCGAGCGTGTTCGCCAGCCAAGGCTGCTTGTAGGGTATGTCAGAAAAGTGCCAAGGCCAACAAAGGCAATTAAGGCGGTGAGCAGAAAAAGGTGTTTGGAACGCATGATTCACATGGCCCACTCAGGGCGTACTTCAATGGTGCCAATTGGGGCGGAAGGGATTTTGGCTGCTCACTTAAGGGCCTCGTCTAAGTCAGCCATGAGCCGGCCTATGTCTTCTTCAGACATTTGCGCCATTTGGTTTTCGTCGTCGTGGATGAGTAAAAAGTAGAGCATGAGAGAGATTGAGGTTTGGGCGCAAAACGCCTAGGTAAGGATTCTGACCAGTTGACGCTCTGCTGGGGCCACAAAGGACGTTTTTCCCAAATATTTTCTTCCGGACATTCCAACATCCTTGCTAGGTTGCTCTTTCTGGCAACTTCGCCATTCACCCCCCTTGCTTTCTCTCATGAAAATCTTCTCGATTTCCTTGATGGCTATTGTTTTAGCCACCTCTCTCACAGCGCAAACCATCGATCAGGATGCGCCTACTAACAACGCGTGTATGGCTGGCTTCGGTCAGGTTGACCTTGCGCAATCTTTCATCCCAGCAGCTTCCGATTGTTCAGGCGCCGGCATCTTTATGAGCGTTGGCCTTGGCTCTCCTGAGACTCTGACCATCTCGCTTTACGAAGGCGGACTGCCAGGCTTTGGTGGCACCTTTCTAGCATCGGGATCCGGACTTGCAAGCCCAGGCGCTTACTTCGATGTGTTCTGGGCTCCAGTCGCTGTGACTCCAGGCAACACCTACTACTTGGTGTTTAGTACTACCGCAAGCATGTGCTACGCCGGTGATACCACCAACCAGTACCCATTCGGTCAGGTTTACGCGAACCCTGGTTTCGGTTCCTTCCCAGGATTCGATTACACCTTCCGCACCTACACCGGTGGCGCCGGCGGCTTCACTCTTTCGAAGAGTGGTACCTGCCCTGGCACCGTGCAGATTTCTGTTTCGGGTGCAACCCCATCGAGCGGTGTTGCTTTCGCATACGGCCCGGCTGGTTCTTTCGCCCTTCCTCCAGGAACCTGTGCTGGAACCTTGTTGGACATCTCAGCGCCGACGCTTGCAGGCATCATCACTTCCGATGGTTCCGGTAACGTTGCTGTTGCACCGAACCTTCCTTCGGGACTCTGTGGACTGACCTTGCAGGCTGTGGATATTTCCACCTGCTCGGTGAGTAACACGGTCGTTTTATAGACTTCCCCCCGACTTTGGCCGGGCACTTCTTAGAAGTGCCCGGTTATTTTTTTGGCATCTGCCAACACGCTTCCATCAACGGCGGAAGTGCCGGAAAGTCCTCAATCAATTCCCCACGCACGAAGGGGTAGAAGTCATTGGCTCCCCACCACGCTTCGCTGATCTCAGCAAAAAACTCTTGCTCGTTATTCAGTGCATAGTGCTTCCTCTTGCCACCATTAAAAGCCGTAATGTTTTCAAACGCCTTACTTTCGCGCACCTCGGCAAATGCCTGAAGAATGCCCTTGTGATCGTATCCAAGCACTTGATGATGCCATGCATGCGAGAGTTCATGCAAAGTCATCATGGATTGCTCCTGCGACCAAGTAAGGAAGTTCTCGGCATTGCCATATTCCACTCCGCCAGCCCATTCTTCAGGGAATCCGTGGTCGCGCAACCAGATTTCGGAAGGGTGATAAACCGCTCCTGGATTTCCGGCGCGATTTAGATGGAAGCGAAGGACGACGTCCTGAAGGCGTTTGGTTACTGCGGCGGGAAGTTGCTGGTTGATCCTCCATAACTGAATGTTGAGAAGATTCAGAACCTCGGTGCGCAGTTTGGTTTTGGCTTGCAACTCCTTTTGCACCAAAACAGTCCAGCCCTGGATTTTGTGCTCCTTGTACTTGTATGGCTTGAAATTGGTGACATCGTCCGTTTGCACGGAAGCTGCAAGCGAATGAGCCAGGGGTGCCGGAGTCCCCGAGGCAAGCAAAAGGGTGGGCAGGACGAGGACGAGTTTACGCATGAGTTGAGGTTAACGGATGCATCAACCTTAGGAAGCTCGTGCAAAGAATGTTGCCGGAGGGTCTATCCTGTGCCAACGGCTTGGCGACTCGCTCTCATATGATTTAAGCTCGACTCAAGCGATTAACCTTAGATTAGCCGCATAACTCTTTCCCATAGAGGTTGCTGGCAAAAATGACCCAGCAAATTCTCTACTCACACGAAAGCATAAGATAGCTGCACCCCCAGCTCGCCTGGCCATGCTTACCCTCTGCCTATTACTCCCACTCGCGCAAGAAATCCTCGCGCCGAAAGCGGCAACCTGGGAGGATTTGCGCACGGCGTTTCCAGTGAGCTGGGAGTTCCCGCAGGTCGATGCGAACAAAAAGGATTTACCATCGGCCCGGTTTGAGCAGCAGCTCATAGAGTTGGTTCAAAAACCTCTTTTTGGCAGTAAAGAAACGGACGATGCCTTCTACCTTGGCGACCTGATTACTATTTGCCGTTCGTTCTCTTGGCGCAGTGAGTATGTGCAGATGGTTTTAAACTCCATCGCTCCACAAATCAGTCGGGTAGATTTGCACTTGCTTGAAGACCTCTTCCTGTGTGATGGCTTGGCCTCCAAGAATTGGGGGCCGTCGAAAGAGCTTCACGATGGCATGGTTTTTGGCCCTACCTGGGACTTCCCCAAGGAATTCTGGTTAAACCACAAGGGCAGCCGTTCGGTAGAGCAAGCCGCAACTTTGATTATGGCGGATCTCAAGGCCATCAAAAAAGCGGAGCATGCATTTTCGAACTATCTGTCTTACGCAGAGAATACTTATCTAAAAGTGGCTCCCGCTATCGGCAGTTACTTGCGCGTGCAGGGGGCCGATTCCAATGATTGCGCTGCAGCATATTTGAAGGTGAAGTTCAAAGCAGATCTCCCCTTCCCATTCACCAACTACAAAATGGACCTGAACATTTTGCATCGCACTAGGTCGACGGAAGACCTGGTGAGCTTCGTTTTCGGCCGTGGCGATGACATTCATTGGATGGCTGGCTATGACCGCTACTGGACCATTCGGAATCGGGAAGGGAACCCGGTGGCCACTCTTTTGGTGCGTCAGCTTGCCTTTGATTTATCCGGAGTCCCGGAACGTAGCTCCGATCGCCAGGAAGGCCTGCGCTCGGGCATCGGCAATCTACGCCGCAGTGCAGAGAAACTTTTTGACCAGAGCTGGTCGGACAGTAAGGATAGAGTTGGCACCGTGCCCTTCTTTCCTGTCCTCTGCCTTGAGTAGAACATGCTGATTACGATTCTTGCGCTGCTTTTCGCGCCAACCTTTCCTTTTCAGGAGGCTTCTGCAGCCCCGACATCGGCACCTCCAAAGGTTGCAAAAGTTTTGATGATTGGCATCGACGGTGTGCGGCCCGATGCCTTGCTTGCTGCAAACACCCCGTACATCGATCAGTTAGTGAAGAACGGTGCCATCGCACTGCAGGCGCGAACGACTTCCATCACATCGTCCGGGCCAGCGTGGACTTCGATTTTGACTGGCTCACGCATGATGTTGCACGGCGTTCATGACAACTCTTTTGAAGGGAGCCAAGTGGAAATCTGCAACACCTGGTTGGAGCAAGTGGAAACACAGCGGCCCGATAGTTTCACTGCAGCCATATCGCAATGGGGGCCAATTCATGAGCAACTCACCACAGGGCACATCGATATTTCAGGCAATGTGGGATCTGGCGCGGAAGTGACTGCCTCGGCGCAGCAATTGTTGTTGGAAGAGCAGAATAATGTCACCGCACTTTTCCTGCACTATGATGATGTCGACCATGCGGGCCATGATTTTGGTTATGCCGTCGATGTTCCGGAATACATTGCAGCTATTGAGAAGGTAGATGCCGCGATTGGTTTGGTCTTAGCCGCCGTTCGGGAACGTGTGCATTATGCGCATGAAGACTGGCTGTTCTTGGTCGGGACAGACCACGGTGGTAAGGACAAGGGACATGGTGGGAACCTTCCAGAATGCCGCACCGTATTTATGATTGCTAGTGGTGATTCGGTCACGGAAAATCCGTTCCGCGAAAACCCGGAAGTGATTGATTTTGCCACGATGGCCCTCCACCACCTGGGCTTGCGGTCCTCGATCGCCCCCGAACCTCGAGACTGGGATTGGTGGCCTGGGCGTCACGATTTATTAAATCAACGCGCTGCGGAAGGTAGTGCCGAAATCGCATTCTTCGGCGACTCCATCACGCATGGATGGGAAGGCGACGGCAAAGAAATCTGGAATGAGGTGTATGCTCCTCTGAATGCCATGAACTTTGGCATCAGCGCTGACCGTACGGAACATGTGTTGTGGCGCATGCGACATGGCAATCTAAAAACCATGCAACCAAAAGTTTGCGTAGTCATGATTGGCACCAATAACTCTCACCGCGATTCATCCATTGAAATCGCAAAAGGAGTTGAGGCCGTCGTCGCGGAACTTTTGTTCACCTACCCGGAGACAAAGGTTTTGCTGCTTGCCATTTTCCCGAGAGGTGAGAATCAGGACGATGCACTCCGCAAAACGAATCAGGGCGCCAATAGCCTTTTAGATTCCTGGTCATCCGACACCGACCGAGTGCATTTTCTAAATATGAACTCACGTTTCCTCGAAGACTCTGGAGTTTTGTCCAAAGAAATCATGCCTGACCTTCTCCACCCCAACCCAAAGGGCTATCGCATTTGGGCTGAGGCCATGGCCCCTACCTTGACCAAGTTGTTGGCCGACTAAAAGTCTTCGTCGGCGGCACTTTCGATTTTCTCTTTTTCAGCGCGCATTTCACTGAGCGCGATTTCGAGGAAAGCGGTGACTTCCATGGCCGTGCGCTCCGGATGAGGAGCAGCAATCAGGCTGGCGCGGTCCGCATTTGGCGCAGTTGCCTGGCGCTGAACCTCAGCACTAAAAGACATACTTTCTTCCTTGCTGCCCAAGCCGAGTGTTTCGGCGTCGATTGAGAAATCGATGCTTAAGGAATCGGGCGTAAAGGTTTCTTGATCGAAGCCTAACGCGAACTCCACGTGGTCGCCAAGAATCCGATAAGCCTTTGAGGTACGGTCCTCTTGGTCCGAGTCGCCAAATATGCCAGCCCACATCTGATGCCACTGCGCCAACAGCTCCACAACAAAAGCTTCGGGCTGCGTATCTAACCCCATAGAGGCGGTCACAACACCACCCTCCATGGAGAACTCTCGGCAGGTGAACGGTGCCATGCCATAGAACAAAGTCCCAGTAGGGTGCATCAAAGCACCAAGCTCTTGAGGCAACGATTGCATGAATGCGGTCAACGCATCGCCAAGGCCAACCTCTGGAGTGCCTTCCTGCAGTTTGCGTCGGTCTGCGCCCCATTTTTGGAAGTCCACCCCGGAACGGTAAACCTCTTGCAGTTTGCTTAGCTTTCCAGTCAGATAAATGCCCTCTTCTGGAAGCACGTGCAAGCCAGGCGTTTGAATCGAAAACCAAAACGATTCGCCGTCGAGTACCAAAGTGATTTCCACCGGAACTTGCTTCTCTCCCTTTAATAGAGCGACGCCTTTCAGGTTGTGGTACATCCTGGTGAAGGACTGCACCTCAGAAACCATCGTTCCTTCGAATGTTGCCTCGACGGAGTCTATGGGGTCAACTAGTCCAAGGCTTGCTGCAACTTCATATTCAAGATGCACTGGCATGGTCGGCGCCTTTGCGCCAGATCCAAGCCAACTGCGAAATTCGTTTTGCGCAACGATGGCCGCCTCGCTTCCTACCGGAGGGAGAGCTTCTGTGACTGCTGGAGTTTGCGTAAAGAGAGCAAAAAGTGTGAGTGTGGTAATCATGGCAGTTCTTTGAACTAAAAATCTAAGTCGTCAAGGCTCTCCATTTCATGTAACACTTGTTGCATGGACACTTGCGCAGCTTGGATGAACACCGTCAAATCAAAGGGTGGAGCCGAACTTTGGAACGGGGTGAAGATGTGCGCTTCCATGGCCTCGGTCATGCGGAGATCAGCATGGCCATTATTGTAGGAGTTTGTCGCCGGTTGTGATTGACGCGGCCTTACTCAGTTGACAGAATTCCGCCATGAGTTCACCCGCATCCTTCCACCGTTTTCGCCCCCACCCCTGGCATGGTTTAAGCGCTGGGAAAGAGGTGCCAGGACTGGTGCATGCCTTTATCGAAATCACTCCCTTCGACATGGTGAAGTACGAGATCGATAAAGAGTCGGGATTCTTGAAGGTGGATCGACCACAACGAACGTCCTCCCTCCCGCCAACTCTTTATGGTTTCATTCCGCGAACCTTCTGCGGGCAGCGGGTTTGCGATCTTATGCCGGGAGCGAAAAGTGGCGACTTAGATCCACTCGACATCTGCGTAATTAGTGAGCGTCCGATTAACCGGGCTGAAACTTTGCTCAATGCACGCGTGGTTGGTGGACTGCCAATGCTCGACGATGGCGAGGCCGATGACAAAATCATTGCAATTCTGGATTGTGACCACCAATGGGGTCACTTAGATGACCTTTCCGACCTACCCCAGGTCCTAGTCGAACGCTTGAATCATTACTTCATGACCTATAAGTTAACGCCAGGTCAGGACTCTTGCGTTTCGATTGGCGCTCCTTATGGACGCGAGCACGCTGAAAAGGTGGTTCTAGCATCGATGGAAGATTACATCGACGCCTTCCCTCCTGGGGATCGGCGCAAGGGCTAAGGAACGTCGACTCCGCGTTCGCGACGACAGATTTCGGCCTCTTCATAACCTGCATCTACATGGCGCACCACTCCGGTACCGGGATCGTTGGTGAGTACGGCTTCTAGGCGGACATCCATTTCTTCGGATCCGTCACAAACACAAACTTGCCCGGAGTGTTGGGAATACCCAATGCCAACCCCCCCGCCATGGTGCATGGAAACCCAGCTTGCACCGGACGCAACTGCGAGCATGCCATTCAGCAGCGGCCAATCGGCAATGGCATCGGATCCATCTTTCATCGCTTCGGTTTCGCGATTAGGACTTGCAACACTTCCGCAATCCAAATGGTCGCGACCAAGGACGATAGGTGCACTTAGTTCGCCGTCGCGCACCATGCGGTTGAACTCCAATCCTGCAATATGGCGCTCGCCATAACCTAACCAACAAATACGGCAGGGTAGGCCTTGGAATTCGACGCGCTCCTGCGCCATTTTAATCCACCGCACCAAACTCTTCTTATGCGGGAATAACCGTAAGATGGCTTCATCGGTTTTACGAATGTCTTCCGGATCGCCACTCAATGCACACCAGCGGAACGGGCCTTGGCCTTCACAAAACAACGGTCGAATGTAGGCCGGCACGAAGCCCGGGAAATCGAATGCATTTTCAACGCCGGCTTCTTCTTGCGCAAAGGCGCGGAGATTATTGCCGTAATCAAAAGTTTCGGACCCACGTTTCTGCAACTCAAGCATGGCGCGCACATGGCGTCCCATGGTGGCATAGCTTTCTACTTGATAGGCCTCGGGGTCGGAAGCGCGAAGCTCCAGCGCTGACTCCAAAGTCATGCCATCGGGCACATAACCGGCCAAAGGGTCGTGCGCGCTGGTTTGGTCAGTCAAGATATCGGGGGTGATGTCACGCTCAATCAATCGCTGGAGCAATTCAGTAGCATTGCAACACACCCCAATCGAAACACTCTCTCCAGCAACCTTCGCTTGTAGCGCGCGGTCGATGGCAGCATCTAGGCCAGCCACGCACTCGTCCAAATAACGCGTGCGGATGCGGAAATCGATCCGAGTTTGATCCACATCGGCAATCAGGCAAGTGCCTTCGTTCATGGTCACCGCAAGAGGTTGCGCACCGCCCATGCCGCCGACTCCAGCGGTGACGGTCAGCGTGTTCTTGAGAGTGCCGCCAAAAGAACCGTTGGCGATTGCAGCGAGGGTTTCATAAGTGCCCTGCAAAATCCCCTGGGTTCCAATGTAAATCCACGACCCAGCGGTCATTTGTCCGTACATCATCAGACCTTTTTGTTCCAACTCACGGAAGTGGTCCCAGTTCGCCCACTTGCCAACCAAGTTGGAGTTCGCGATCAAAACCTTACACGCATGCTTATGAGTCTTGAATACCGCCACTGGTTTCCCCGACTGCACCATCATGGTTTCGTCTGGCTCCAAGCGCTGCAAGGTATCTACGATTTTCTGCGCTGCTTCCCAACTGCGTGCTGCGCGACCCGTTCCTCCATAAACCACCAAGTCCTCCGGACGCTCCGCAACCTCTGCATCTAGGTTGTTGAGGAACATGCGCAAAGCACCCTCCGCTTGCCAATCCTTGCAGTTCAGCTTGGTGCCACGCGGCGCCTGTTGCGGGCCAGGTGTGAGAACAATGCGTTTGGGGGATGTAGAAGTGGGCGTCGATGCCATGGGGGCAGATTGTAAACGCGCCACCCCCACGTGCAGACGGCTTACTCAGTCAGTGCCTCAAAATCCGGCATCCAAGAATCGAGGGCATCAAGATCTTTCTGGAGAAGTAGTTCTTCCTCTAGCGGCCAGCCCCACTTGGCATGGAAGGGACGCAAATCGCGCCCTACGGCTAGTGACATTTCGCGTACCCAGAAAGTGCGTTTCGCATCGTCGCTATTAGGTTGTTCGGAGCGCGGTAAATCCCGCGCCGCCGCAAACACACGACGGAAGGGTTCCCACCCGAAGTGCTTTTGGATTTGGGCATAACACAAAAGCGCCACCCCTGGCTTGCGTTTCCATTGTGCAAAATCGGCGCCATCGGCCAAGTACTTTGCGCCGGATTTCTTTTGGCTCTGCAGCCAATCATTCTCCCACGGCTCGATGTCGGCCATGATTTCTCCCGAGTAAAGCGAGAACAAGTTATTGGTCACCTCGCCTGTGCCGCCGAAAGTCCAAGTTGGTTTTTGACGGTTGTGCCCAAGCTCATGGAAGCACCCCCAATTGCCCTTGCTGGATAACTCTTCTAAATCTAACAATACAGCCAGCTTTTTACCGCCTTCGCGTGAGTCCGCGACATCTAGGTGCATCATGATTGGATAACCAGAATGCATGTAGCCCGCGCTAATCAGAACATCGGCGACAAATCGTTCGGGGCGTGCGGGTGGATCTTCCGCGCCAAAAAGGAACTGCGTCTCAACAACCTTATCCCAATATTCCATTAAGGCTTCTGGGTCATCCAACTCGCGCACCGATGCGCTTGGAACAGTAAGGATCATGTACTTACCACGTAACTCTGCCCATGGAGCGGGGTCATCGCGCAGTGCCTTCCACATTTTCTTGGTGGTTTTTCCCGACTGCCAAAACGGAGCAGCCATGGCTCCGGAAACATGAATGCTCACCGATTGCGCATCCGCGCTTTGTTTTTGAAAGTACAACAACCCACCGAAGGGACTCGTGATGCGATCAGTCACCGCGTCAGTCGTAGAGATGGACGGCCAACGCGGCCAGTGATCTTTGTGCCACAGTTTGTCCTGATGCGCACCAATGCGATAGGACCACCCATCGGCGGCGCCATCGGGGTAGTTCAACTTCACCACGCTTCCTGGATTCACATACAGACCGGTTGATTGCCAGCCTGCTTGCGTGGCATCGCAGTTTGCTTGACGGGTAGTTGGGCGACTACCTTTGCTTGCCGCGCCTGGGAAAAAGAGTGCACCTGGAGCGACCATCGGATTTTCCGGCGACGCCATGCTCAACTTGCGGTCCATGGCAATCACTGCCAAGCGCATCAAGGGTGCATCTTTCACTCTCAACGGATGTTCGGGAGTCGGCGCGAGTGCGGCATCTAGCTGCGGAAGCAATGCCATCAGCTGTGGAATCAGTAGTGTGTCATCTGGCGGTAAAACGCGTAAAGCCGACTCCAGTGGCGCCAAAGAGCGCGGAAGGTTTCCAGCTACGATTTGATCCACCAAATTTTGACAGTTCACGCTCGCGTTGGCCGCACCTAGAACCAGAAACTCATTGTCGACGGAAGCGGCCGCATAACCATCGGTAAACAGTAGCCCAGTTGGTGCAAGGATTTGGTTCGCTGCCATGTCCCGGATGAGGTTTAACCCTTTGCCGTCGTGAATTTGTTGCCACCCCCATGGACAAATCGCAGCGAGCACGGTTCCGCCTTGCTCAATCCATGTATGAACAGCGGTCAAGGACTCTGAATCCATCGGCCCGGCGCCCTCCACAATCAACAATTGCAAATCATCCAAGCGTTTCACTGGCATCGGAACAATGGAATAACCTTGCGCCTGCAAAACATTGCTCATGGATTTCCCTCCCCCACGTAGAAACGCAACTTGTCCGGGGTCTTGATTATCGCGCAACCATTCCAGGGCCGACATCATCATGCCGTCGCCATCTTCAAAAAACTCTGGGGCGAAGTAACCGTTATGCGCAATCGCGAAAACACGGCCTTTGCCTAAAGTGGCGCGCGCAGCAACCGCCTGAGTCTGCGCATCGCCGGAAGTCAACACGGCTTCGGCATTGGGTCCGTAAACGCAAATCGTTCCAGGTATCCCAGGACGACTTAAGTGTGTCCCATCGGCGAGAAGGGCGGAAGTCGGATCGAGTGATTGCGCGAGGAGGGTCAGAAGGGCGGCTGCGAACATCCCCTACCTTAGTATCAACGTCGATGAAGTTGGGTGAAGTCCTGGGGTGCGCTAGCAGAGAAGAATAAAATCGATTTCGATTCATCTCCCCCAAAAGAAGTCCTGATTGGGTCCAGTGGTGAATCCGCTGCAGACGAAGCCGGAGCCTCCTTACATATTTCCAAAAATTCAAGCTAAAGAATCTCGAAGTCGATAAATCTGCATGTTCTTCACTTACGCCCCTTCAAAGCGTGAGATTTCTGCTTTTCTCAACTCCCTCATTCAGAAAACTAGAACTCTACCATTCTCCTGGCTCGTATTACTTGGTTTTACCGCATTCGGTTGGTCATGTGATAATAGTCGTTCCACCACTTCAACAACACTTCAAGGCACTGTCATAGCCGGCCCAATCCAAGACGCTCAGGTAAAAGCGTATCGGATTTTCGATGGCAGCATTGACGTAATCCCCATTTCAGGGGCAAGTGCCACGGTTGATTCCAATGGTAGGTTTTCGATGTCCTTGGGTGGCCACCGAGGTCCGTTTGCAGTGATTGTGGAAGGTGGTTGGTATCGCGATGAAGCAACCAGCAGCATCATCCAATTGAACTCCGCAGGTGTCGGCAATAGTCCACAAAACTTGCGCGCACTGCACCCAGGTGGCACTGGAGTTCTGTCGATTACGGTGAGTCCAATCACCGAACTTGCGACCTCTTTGATTCCTCTATCGAGCATCTCCGCATTGACCATTTCACGTATGAATACGGAGATTTCAGAAATGCTAGGCGGCGGATTATTTCACCCAGTCAATACGCAACCGGTAGATATTACGGATAGTGCAAACGTAGGCGCTTCCCAAAACCGCCGCGAATATGGTCTGATGCTTGCGACTTTGTCGCAGATTGCTGTCGACGAGGCCGAACGCACGCAAGCCCCATTCACCCTTGGCGATTTGCTGAGCATGCTCCAAACTGACGCAAGTGATGGAGTTCTATCCAATGAAACGCGTTTTGAATTGAGTGCCGCCCTTAGTGGATTCATCGATTCCGATGCAAACCAAAGTGGCTTAGACAGTAACAACACCACACTTCAGCGCGTATTGGAGAATGGTGATGCAAATAGCACGCAACCCATCGCGGATGCTGGCGTGGATCAAACGGTCCTTCCCAATGAAACCGTACAACTAGACGGAAGTGACTCCTAGGACCCCAATGGAGCCCTTTCCTCTTATCAATGGATTTTTAGCCGCAAGCCTTCCGGCTCCACCTCCACACTGAACCGAGCCGATCGCGCAAGCGCAAACTTTATCCCGGACACCGACGGATTGTACATTCTCACGCTTACTGTCAGCGATGAAGATTTGCATCCAAACAGCGATTCTTTACGCATCGTGGTGACCGGGAATCAAGCCCCAATCGCTTCTTCAGTCAGCATCTCCGACGGCAATGGTGGATTAGTAGAAATTGGCGATAGCCTCACCGGCGCGTACACCTATAGCGATGAGGATGGAGATTTAGAAGGGACCAGTACTTATCGTTGGTTACGTGACGGCACTCCAATTGTTGGCGCCACCGCAAGTAACTACACCATTCAAGTTGCCGACAACGGCCTAACTCTCACCTTTGAAGTCGCTCCAGTAGCAGTGGCAGGCAATAGTAGTGGCATCGCGGTGAGCTCGAACATTTTGGTTGAAACGGATCTCGCACCAACGGCAACGTCAGTCGGGGAAACCGACGCGAACGGCGGTAGCCCTTTGGTCGGCGACTTGATCAATGGAAGTTATACCTACAACGATGCAGGTGGAGATTTAGAAGGCGTTTCTACATTCCGCTGGATACGGAATGGGAGTGCCATCTCCGGCGCTACTGGAAGCAGCTACACTTTGGTTGCGGCCGACAGCGGAAACGCGATTCGATTTGAAGTCACTCCTATCGCAGCATCCGGAGTCCCAAATGGAAGCCCAGTGCAATCAGGAGAGATTACTGTGGTGAATAGTATTCCACTTGCAAGCAATGTCACCTTAACGGATGACAACGGTGCAAGCCCAGAAATAGGCGATAGCCTGACTGGCGGATACACCTACCTCGATGCAGACCTCGATGCAGAAGGCGTATCCACTTTCCGCTGGTTACGCGATGGCACCCCTATTGCCGGGGCCTCCTCGTTGACCTACACCGTAAATGGATTGGATGGCGGCAGCGCCATTCGTTTCGAAGTGACTCCCGTTGCAGGCAGTGGTGCAAACCCTGGCCTTGCGGTGGAATCGTCTGGACTGGTCATCGCTATTCCATTCGGCGTAGATGGCGCTGCGCGATTCCTCGATATCGATGCCAATGGTGCTGCAGGTTCTGGTGACCAAATCGTGATTCCGTTTAATGCGGACGTAACTGTTAACGGCGGAACCGTAGCGGCCTTCGAATTGGCCGTAACTGGTGACAGTTTGGGTACAGGCGCAACGATGGCCGCTGGACCAGCAAGCGATGAAGTAACCATTACACTTGGGACTTCTCCCGTGTTGCGAACCCGCCTTGATTTTGACTCGAGTTCACTCAGTGCCGGAGATGCCTCTGGAATCGACATCTCTGGAAGTATGCCCGCCAACATGCTCGAAGACGCAAGCGGTGGCGATGCAGTCGCAACCGCCGCACTTGATATTTATCCTGGCTTTGTTGCAGACGGGCAATCGCTAAGCAGCGACAAAAGCAATTGGACCGCCTCCGCCGACATTGACAACGATGGCGACTTGGACTTAATCGTCGCAAACGGAGATACCACTGCAAACCGCGTGTACATCAACAATGGTTCTGGCGTGTTTACCGATTCAGGACAAACGCTTGGGACTGGAACCTCCTACCCCGTAGTGGTTGGAGACCTTGATGCCGACGGCGATTTCGACCTCATCTTTGGAAACTGGCTCACTGGCAACCGTGTTTACCTGAACAACGGAAGCGGCACGTTCTCTGACTCTGGGCAGACCCTCGGCAACAACTCCACTTTAGGAATTGCCCTTGGTGATGTCGATGGAGACACCGACTTAGATTTCGTCGTCTCCAACTCGGCGCAGCCTAACCAGGTCTATTTCAACAACGGAAGCGGCGTCTTCACCGATTCTGGACAAGCCATTCGCTTTGATAACACACGATCTATCGCACTAGGTGATATCGACGGCGACGGCGACCTCGACATGATTTCAGGCGATGCCGGCACGGTTGGTCTGCACGTTCTGACTAATGACGGAAGCGGTACTTTCACTGATTCTGGGCAAACATTGTCAGCTGGCACAAACCTTGACACTTGGGACCTCGTGATTGCTGACTTGGATGGCGACTTCGATAACGACCTCGCAGTCGCACTCAGCAGCGGCGATGGAAACCTAGTGTTCTTCAACAATGGTAGTGGCGTTTTCACCGATTCAGGTCAGTCCTTGGGGACTAGCAGCAGCTACAACATCGATGCAACCGACTTCGATCAGGATGGCGACATAGACCTCATCGTAGCGAACAACGGGAACCCAAACCGCGTGTACCTAAATGATGGTTCCGGAACCTTCCTTGATTCACGTTTATCGCTTGGCAACAACCGCAGCCGCGGTGTAGCAGTTGGCGATTTCGATAACGATGGAGACCTTGACCTCAGTTTCTCAAATGAGTTAAGCCAGGGAAACAAGGTGTACGATGGCTCGTTGACGGGCACGCGCGGCACTTCGACCTTCGTTGATAGCGGCCAAAGTTTGGGAAGCAGCTCCACCTACGGCATCGAATTCGGTGACCTAGATGGAGATGGCGATCTCGACCTTGCTACCGGTAACTGGATTGTTGGCAACCGCATCTTTCTTAACGATGGTAGCGGCGCCTTTGCCGACTCCGGACAATCTCTAGGCACGAGCGCAACCTTGGGCTTACACATGGGCGACATAGATGGCGATGGGGATTTAGATATCGTTGGCGCAAACTCAACGCTCGGTGCCCGGGTTTACATCAACAATGGTTCCGGTGTGTTTTCCGATAGTGGGCAGGCTCTGAGTTTTGCAAATGAACGCGATGCCTTCTTGGCTGACTTCGATTCCGACGGCGACCTCGATCTTGTCACTGCCGATGCTAGTGATGGCGGTCCACACATTTGGACCAACAATGGTGCAGGTGTATTTGTTGACAGCGGCCAATCGCTAATGAGCCCCATCGATACTTGGGGAGTGGCAGTGGGTGATATCGACGGCGACTATGACCTAGATTTAGTGTTTGCGAATAGCGGTACTGGAAATACTATCTTCCTTAACAACGGTGCAGGCGTGTTTTCCAACAGTGCCCAATCCTTGGCAGCCAACAGCAGCTATGGCGTCGACCTTGGCGACATCGATAAAGATGGCGACCTTGACTTGGTGTTCGCCAACAATGGTCAAGCTAACCGCGTGTACCTCAATAACGGAAGTGGCGTCTTCTCCGATAGCGGTCAAACCCTTGGCGCGAGTCGATCCCGTGATGCCGTATTTGGGGACCTCGATGGAGATGGCGATTTAGATATCTACGTTACCAATGAAGTAGGCCAAGCCGACAAAATCTACCTCAACAATGGAAGCGGTGTTTTCTCCGATTCCGGCCAGTCGTTAGGCGCAAACAATGGTAATGCAGCAGCACTCGGAGATGTAGATGGCGATGGCGACCTCGATGTTGCCGTGGCGCATGGCTCCAGCCAAGGCAACAAGGTTTACATTAACGATTAAGCAAGCCCTCATAGCGGCGAGGGAATGAATGCGTCCCATTATTCCCTCGCTTATGGACGACGGCTAATAACAGCTGCACATGTACTGAATTCCAATGGACATGACAGCCATCCAGGCTTGGTGTGTTTCCTCATTAAATTGCGGATCCGTTTCCTCCACAGTTTGCATAAGAGCATTCAGCCAAATGTCATAGAGCTGTGGTGGAATATTTAGGTCTTCCCTGGAATGCCGCTTGGCCACGCTTCCAAGATAGAACTCGGGGTTGATTCCTGGTTGCGAGGCAAGCATGACCATATGCAAAGAAGCTTTAAGCCTGCGCATTTGCCGCGCCATATTTACGCCCTCGAAGCGTTTCTGGACCTCAACGCTATGCCCAAGGAATTTGTCGTAGAAACGCTCGAAGAATTGATGATCATCCTGACAACGTTGTAGGCTGTCATGGAAAAGACTGGTTTGATTGTCAGTGGTCAAAATATATTGTGGGAGTTGACACCTGAGGGATACACAAATCTACACATTTCTCGTGGCGCCACACCAGGTTATCTGCGTTATTCTGCGAGTAACGCTGATGTCTCCCTCAACCCTGGCCTCCCCCATGAAAAACCTGTTTCTAATTTTCTGCCTCCTCGGCACAGTCTCCTCTATTTCTGCTCAGGAGGGTGAACTTGCTCTTCTACGCATCAAGCCAGAGAAGACTGTCGTGCACCCTACCAACCACGACACCTTCTTGATCGTAAAGTTCCAACACGATTCAGGGGTTCACCTGGAGGACGGTCAATTCGCGCATGTAAACCAAACCATCAACGCGATTTTGGACGATGTCGCAATCAACCGTGCGCGCCACATTCAACTCCCTGCCCAACAACTCGATGCGTGGCGTCGTTCTGGGGAGGCTCGCAGCGGGATTCGGCTTCATGATCTCAACTTGTTCTTCCGCATTGAGTTGAAAGACCGCGCACTCATGGGCGAAACCTGTGATCGCTTGAACGCTTTTGATGTAGTAGAAATAGCCTACCCACTGCCTTCCGGTGGCGATCCGGAAATGCCCGCGCGACCACCCTTTCTGCATCCTTCTTTTGCACCAGAGAATTCGCTCGCTTCCGGATTCAACTTTGTTGACCAACAAGATTACCGCGAAGCTGCTCCGGTCGGCGTCGATGCTGATTATGGTGAAAAGTTCAGCGGCAGCCGTGGTGAAGGCCACTTGATTGCCGATGTCGAAACCGGCTGGACCGATGACCACCTAGACATCAAGCACAAAGCCCTTGGTGCATTCACTGGTCTAACCCCTGCGCCCTATCCTTGGGATCACGGCACGGCAGTCCTTGGAGAACTGGTCGGTGAAAACAACCGTGCCGGAGTTCTTGGCATCGTCCATCAAGCCGACGTCATCCTCTCCTCCCATTTAGGCAGTAGCGCGAACATTTCCACTGCCATCGCATTTGGCGCCACCGCAGTTGGAATCGGCGATGTTCTGGTTTTGGAGGTGCAGTGCTTCGGCGCCGTCCCTGGGCCATTCCCATGTGAATACGACCCGGCAACTTTCGCAACCATTCAAACCGCAACGGCAAATGGAACACACGTTTTTGCTGCTGCAGGCAACGGCGGCCACGACCTCGACGACCCAGCTTATGGTGGTTTGTTCGATCGCAACATTCGCGACTCCGGTGCCGTCATGTGCGGTCAATCCACTGGTGCTCCGCTCGATGCAAATGCGTTCAGTAACTACGGCAGCCGCTTAGACGCGCATGGCTGGGGAGCCAATGTGGTTTCGGCTGGGTACGGTGATTTATTCGGTTCGGGAACTCCAACGGAAGAGTTCACCGCTTTCTTTAGTGGGACCTCAAGCGCAACTCCCATCGTGACCGGCGCCGGCGTCATGCTCAACGGCATTCATCGCGAAGCCTTTGGCGTGCCCATGGACCCACTGGATTTACGTCGTCTCCTTGCCTTGACTGGCACTCCGCAAAACCCTGGGCACAAGATTGGACCGCGCCCCAATGTTCGTGCAGGAATTCAAGCCTTGGACATTCCAATACTTTCCGTGGGAGGAAACTTGATCCCTGGAGGGCAAGTCGATTTCGACCTAGAAGCAAGTGCGGGCGACACCTACCGCCTGATGTTCTCGCGCTCTCTTGCGACAACGCCTGCTCACATAACTCCTTTCGGATATCTTTTTCTTGGGCCGATCACCAACACTATCCCGGGAACAGTGCCGGGCAGTGGGGTCGACAGCTTAAGTTTTCAAATTCCGAATAACCCGGCGTTTTCAGGATCTATTCTTGGTTATGTGCAAATCGAAGTGACCTTCGCGAACGGCGTCGGCACTGGCGCTTACAGCAACTACACACCCATCCCGATCCAATAAACCACCTCATGCTGCTCTCCTTGATTCTCGCTGCGCAACTTTCTCTGCCCGATGGCACCCCAGCGCTTCCTCAAGGAGAGTGGCGGGCATGGCTAGAGAGTCCGGGCGGGGATTTGTCCTTTGGTTTGGATCTACAGGGGGCGCCCGACGATTGGGAGTGCTGGATTCTGAATGGGGAAGAGCGGATTCCAGTGCCATCGACCACTTGGGATTCAATCTCCAGCGAAATGGTTTTTTCGATCCCACACTATGACTCGGAAATTCGCGCAAGCATTAGTTTGGATGGATCACGATTAGATGGCACGTGGAAGAAACGTCGCGGCTTGGATCGCTGGGTAGAAATGAAGTTTCATGCACTTGCCGGTGGTCCAAAAAACAAACGCCCCATGCCCGCACTTCCTGGCGAGCACCGAGACCATGCAAGTGATGGTTCCTCGAACTTCGGAGGACGATGGGCGGTTCATTTTGATTCCAGCAAAGATGTCGCAGTAGGTTTATTTGAAGAAGGCGAAGATCATTCCATGAGTGGCACCTTCATGACTACTTTAGGGGACTACCGGTACCTCGCCGGCTTCCATAACGGGCCCATCTTGGAACTGTCCTGTTTCGATGGCGCCCACGCCTTTCTATTTCGAGCCGTGTTGCGCGACGACCTGACTTTGGATGGCAACTTCTGGTCTTCGGATTCTTGGCACGAATCTTGGTCCGCCGAACCGAACCCCACCATTGAGTTGCCCGATAGTTTCGAGGAAGTGCAATGGGATGCCAACTTCGATCTCTCCAAACTCAAATACCCTGATCACATCGGTAACGTACGCTCCCTCGCCGATGCCAGCCTGCAAGGCAAGGTGCGCATTCTCAGTATTTTTGGCAGCTGGTGCCCGAACTGTAATGACGAAGCCGAGCTTTGGGCGGAGTTAGACAAGCGTTATGCCGATCGCGGATTACAAATTGTAGGTCTTGCTTTTGAGCTCACTGGCGATGAAAAGCGTGACTTAAAGCAAGTGCAGCGTTTCCGCAAGCTTCATGGGTTGAACTATCCCGTTCTCCTGGCAGGCGTTGCCGATAAAGAGCAGGCGCAACGATCCTTCCCCGCGGTAAATCAAGTCAAGTCCTTTCCCACCGCCATCTTTCTTGATCACGAAGGCAAAGCGCGTGCGGTGCATTCTGGATTTGCGGGTCCGGCCACCGGAAAAGCGCATCAACGTTTGCGCGATGCCTACATCGATCTCATCGAATCGATGCTCGCCGACGCGGAAGCTGCCGAAAGGGATTAGCGCCCCGCTCTCGACGCAAAGTGACTACTGCAAAACGCGGCGCAACATATCGGCCGCGGCCCACACTTCATAACGAAAGCGCTTCACTTTTGCTGCCTGCAAACACTCAGTGACTACGGAAGGGCTCACCTTAAAGGATGCGGCAATCTCTCGGCGCTTGCGCTCTGGCAAAAAACGCATGGCTGGCTCTGGGCCTTCTAGAACTTCCACAACCCCGTCGCGCAAAACCGCGCGTACGAACTGTGCTTGACGTTCCGTCCACCCCCACAACAAGACACCGATACCAGCAAAGACGCCAGTCAGGCTGCGATCGTCCAAATTGTTAAAGCCGTGAACCGCGAGAAACAGGCGCTGTTGAGTGGCCTCTTCGAAGGCGACATCGAAATCAGTCGACGCCTCTTGTGGTTTCCCCATCTCGCTCGGGATCATTGCGAAACGACATTTCACTGGAGTGAGTCTTAAAGTAAGCTCACAAATCATTTCGACCAAACTTGCGCTGCCATCTAATAAGCCGCGCGGCGCTTGATCTAAGTTCACGCGAAACGAGAGGCGCCCGCCGCCGGGCACTTCGATGGCGGTGGCCAAGATTTCGGTGTAGCGCTCACTCACGGCCTCAGCAACTAAAGCAAGGCGTCGTTCTAAAACCGTTTCGGTGGTTCCGCCAGCAGCCACCACGCGTGCTTCCAAGGAAAGAGTGCCCGTGCCGATGCTTGCCGCCAACATGCTTTGATTATGGCGAGCAAAGTGTCAGATTCAAGCGCGTTTCCAGGATTCCGCTTCGATGAACACGCGCTTCACCGAGGGAAACATCTCTTTGATGGCTTGGTCCATGCGCGCGACCGCCTGTTCCATTTCACCAGCTTGAAGTGTGTCGCGGAAATCCACGCTGAGGTTGGCGAGTACAAAGTCGGGGCCCATGTGCATGGTCAGCACTTCATTCACCTGAGTTACCTCGGGGAAATCGGTAATCGCTTGGCGTACTCCTTCTACCAGCTCTGGGTCTGCCGCTTCGCCAATCAACAAACTCTTGGTTTCATAGGCCAACCAAATCGCGGTGCCGCCAAGAATGAGGCCAATCAGAATCGATGCGCCGCCATCGGCCCACCAGAAGCCAAATTCATGGCTCAGTAAAACTCCGGCAAAGGCTACTAGCAATCCAAGCATGGCTGCGGAATCTTCGAACACCACCACAAAAATGGAGGGGTCCTTACTTTTCTTTACCGCCTCAAGAAACCCCCACTTGCCCTTCGCGCGGGTGAATTCTCGCAAGGCCAAGATCCAAACCACGCCTTCAAAGATCAGCGCCGCGCCAAGCACCATGTAGTTAACCATGGCCGATTCCATTTCGACTGGGTGACGCAAATGATGAACGCCTTCGTAAATGGAAACTCCCGCGCCAACCGCGAAAATCAAAATGGCGACGATGAAACTCCAGAAGTAAATCTCCTTGCCGTGGCCAAAAGGGAAGTTGGCGTCGGCTGGTTTCTCTGCGCGCTTCAATCCATAAAGCAGAAGCACCTGGTTTCCAGTATCCACGAGGGAGTGAATGCCTTCCGATAGCATCGCCGAGCTTCCGGTAAACAAAGCCGCGACAAACTTGGTCACAGAAATGAGGCCATTACCCGCAAGCGCTGCGTAGATGATGAATTTCGAACCGGATGCCGACACGATGAAATCTTACCTAATCGCGAAGCTTGCCGACTTTCTTTTCTACAGCACGGCGGATGGCACCACTGGCCACTAACTCGGTCATGCGGTCAAATTCCGGGCCCATATAGCGATCGGAACCGAGCGCAGGGATGTTCTTGCGGATGAAATGATATGCGGCTTCGGCACCTTCGCCGGCGCGCAAGCCTTTGTTGAATTCGCGGCCTTGCGCAGAAGTGTAGAGCTCAATGCCTAAGACCCGCTCGGTATTTTGCAGAGCGGTTTCTAATTTCCGTGCAGCAAAGTTGGCCATAGAGACATGGTCTTCCTGGTCGGCGGATGTGGTCACGGTGTCGGCACTCGCCGGATGCGCGTGCGTTTTATTTTCACTCACCAAAGCGGCAGCAACCACTTGCGGGATCATGAGCCCAGAACTCAAACCTGGTTTGGGAGTCAGGAAGGCTGGCAGCCCAGACATAGACGGATGAATCAGCGTGCTAATGCGACGCTCGGAAATATTGCCCCAAGAGCAGAGTGCGTTCGCGGCAAAGTCGAGCGGCAGCGCAATCGGTTGACCATGGAAGTTACCGGCAGAGATGGAATCGCCTTTTGCAGGGAAGACTAGCGGGTTGTCGGTGGCGGAGTTTGCTTCGCGGACCAGGACATCGCCCAGGTAAGCCAAGGCATCCTTCGCGGCGCCGTGCACTTGCGGCATACAACGGAAGGAATATGGGTCTTGCACGCGATCACATCCGGCGTGCGATTTCTTGACTTCCGACTTACGCAAAAGGGTGCGTAAGTTTGCAGAGGCGGCGATGGCGCCAGGGTGAGGGCGGACCGCAGTCACGCGCTTATCGAAGGGGGCATGACTTCCCATAAGAGCTTCCACTGACAGTGCGCCGGCGATGTCTGCCGTTACGGATAGGTCGCGCATGCGAGCCCAAGTAACTAAACCAATCGCGTTAGAAACTTGCACGCCGTTGATCAGCCCAATGCCTTCCTTTGCGGCCAACTCCAGTGGCTCCATGCCAATCTTCTTCAAAGCGGCCTTGGTCGACATCACTTTGCCGGTCGGCGAAACCATTTCTCCAGCGCCAATCACGGGTAGTGCTTGGTGCGCCAGCGGAGCCAAATCGCCACAAGCCCCCACACTTCCTTGTTCCGGCACGCGCGGTAACCATCCGGAGTGCACCAAGTCCATAAACCAACGCACCAACTGCGGGCGCACGCCACTCACCCCACGGCACATGGAGTGAATACGCAAAATCAGCGACAACCGTTTTGCATTCGCGGACATATCTTGTCCAACACCAACCGCATGCGATAGCAGCAAGTTGCGTTGCAGGGTGCCAGTATCCTCGGGAGAAATCTTCTCCTTAGCTAGTGCGCCAAAGCCAGTGTTTACTCCATAAACCGGGGCGCCTTTCTTAACGATGGCATCGACCGTAGCGCGAGCCTTTTTGACTCGAGCAACCGCATCGCGACCGAACACAAGTTTGATTTCATCACCCCGCGCAATCGCGGCAAGGGTGTCTGCGGAAAGGTCTTCGCCAAGGTTAACGCGCAACATGGCGAGGATTTTACGCGCGCGGCCAGGAAGATGCGGCGTTGTGTATCCTCATAACTCTATGGCCACCCGCCCCACGTCCCGCCGCGCCGGCCTGATTCAGGTTTGGACATGGTCGATGACCACGGCAGCGATTCTGCTTCCACTTTTAGCCTGGTCCATGCAACGCGACCCGGAAGCGCAGGCGTGGGCAGAAGCACAGGCGGAAATGAATGCTTTGGTGCCGCGCTTGCTTGCTGAGGTGGAAGTAGTGCGCGGGGAATTGCTGGCTGACGATGACGCCTTATTGGCTCTATTTCGTTCCGACTTGAGTGAAGAGGGCCGACTGCTGGAGCTTCCGGTGAAAGAACCCGCCATTCCGCTTGAGAGATTCATGCGCAACTCCCCTGCCGAAGAATGGTATTCCGAGGGGCTGCGACGCCTGGCCGAGCCCACGGCAGCGCTTGCCGCTTTTGAGAGTGCAGCCGATGCCCTGCCCGAAGAATCGCTTGCTTTGGCAGTTATGGTGGACCTCAAACGTGCGGAGATCTTGCAACGTTTGGGCCGTACCGAGGAAGTCTTGGCTCTACTCAAACCTCGGCGTACCCAGATCGAAAATGCTTGGACTTTGCGCGACCTTCCGGTGGGTTTAGTCCTTGGATATAGAGTGGCCGATGCCCTGACCGACCTTGAGCAGCTGCGAGAAGCGGACTTGGTTTACCAGGAACTGCAACATCAACTTCTTTATGGGGCGTGGCCTTTAAGCGAAACTCAGGTGAGGGTGCAGCTTCAATTTCTACGCGGTGGCGGTGATGGGACTGAGGTAGAGCAAGGACTGGCGTTGCGAAAAACCTTGGCGTTGATTCCGGTTATGCCCATCGAACCTGGCATGCGGCTAGCAGACGATGCCATCCTATTCGTAGATACCTTTCAGAAGCGTGCAGCGGTTTTTGAGACTGCAGCAGTTAATGCACTTCTATCAACGCGTCTAAAATCTTTACTCCCAAAGGAACGCCGTTTTCTATTGTCTGAGACGCAAGCAGCCAACCTGAAGTCCAACTTGCCGAATGCAAAGATTGATGCGGCATCGCTCCTGCTGCCATCGGTACAGGTGCACCTCGATGACCTCTCGCCCTTCATAGACCCCCTTATTCAGCGTCAGATGCTGGTTTTTGCGGTGGTTCTCATTCTGGCCATGGGGCTCCTAGGCCTTTCCTGGTTCGGCCGACGCCTCTTACTCCGAGAAGAATCTCTGCAACGCACCCGTACTGAATTCCTTGCTGGTGTGAGTCATGAGTTACGCACTCCTGCAGCATCGCTCTCCATGTTGTCGGACAATCTTCTCCACGGACGGGTGCAAGGTGAAGAGCGCGTGCAAGAGTATTACCGCTCTATGCGACGCGATGCCCGCCGCCTCGAACGCTTGGTCGCCGACGTCCTCGATGTCACCCGCATGGACCGTGGAACATTTTCCATCGACCGCCAAGAGTGTGATTTAACACCGGTCTTGGAAAACTTAGTCGAAGAGCAGGTGCCCCGCCTTGCCGATGCTTGCCTAAAACTCACCTGCGAAATCGTCAGCCCACTCCCACGTCTCCCACTCGATGCTTTCGCGGTCGAGCGCGCCTGCGCCAATCTCATCGAGAACGCCAAGCGTTACGCAAGCTCCGGAAAATGCATTGCGCTTCATGCACAGACTAGCGAATCAGGTGGCATCGTCCTGCGCATCTCCGACCGTGGACCCGGGATTCCGAGTGCCTGGAGTGAACGCGTTTTCGAACCATATGAACGTCTTCCTCAGGATCAAACCTTGGCAGCAGGCGCGGGCTTAGGTTTGGCTTTAGTGCGCGCAGTAATGGTTGCGCACGACGGCAAGGTTTGGGTAGAACAAGGTCCTGAAAACATCGGCGCATGCTTTGTGCTGGAGTTCCCCGCCCATGCCTAATCTCAAAGCCACCATCCTGTTAGTCGAAGACGAACCTTCTTTACGTTTGGGTTTGGTCGACGGCCTAAACAGCGAAGGCTTTGCGGTTGTGGAAGCGGTCGATGGCGAGTCCGCGCTCGAACTCCTCCTCCCCAACGCCCCTTTCGATGCCGTCCTCCTTGACCTCATGCTGCCCGGCATTGACGGCCTTGAAGTGCTCCGACGCGTGCGAAGCGCATCGATGAACGTTCCAATTCTGATTCTGTCGGCACGTGGCGAAGATGCCGATCGCATTTTGGGTTTTGAATACGGCGCCGATGACTTCATGGTCAAACCGGCTCCGCTGCGAGAGGTTGTGCTGCGTTTAGGTGCCGTGCTCCGACGCAATACACCTGCTGCAACCGAAGTGCTGACCACCGCAAGCTTCGGCAAGATCCAAATCGACTTTGACGCCTATAGTCTCACGCGCGATGGCAAGCGCTTCGGCCTAAACCGCAAAGAACGCGACCTATTAGCGTTTTTCCTGCGCCACGTTGGCGAACCCGTCGACCGCAATCAGCTGCTGAAGGAAGTATGGGGGCAACGCAGTCCATCCAACTCGCGCACTGTCGATACGCATATTTTCCGCCTGCGGCAAAAGCTAGAGATCGACAGCGATCACCCGGTGCATCTCATCACCGTGCACGGTGTTGGATACCGCTTCGAAACCGAGATTTAGGCTCCTATTCCGTTTGTGACAATTCTTTGACATAAGCTTGTCGAAGATGTGACGCCCGCCAGGCGACAACATGGGGGAAACTTTTCCCACCACTCGAAGGAGTCACCATGTCATTATTACTCACATCGCTTGTCCTGTGTCTTTTCCAGACCCAGGAACCTGAATTAGAACTCGACCAGAGCCTGCAGGAATACCGCCAGGCCATGCACTACATCGACGTGCGCGGCGACTATGCAAAAGGCGTAGAGATTCTAGAACGTATCGCGCTTGCCGAAGATGTTCTTGCGGTGCCGGGGCAGTCTTCGTGGATCCTCGCGCAATCGACCCGGGCGTTTACTCTGGCTGGGGAGAGTGAAAGGGTGCTGCCACATCTTTCGGGGATCAGAAGTGCGGCACGTGGAACTCGCTTTGAAGAACCGGTAAAGGAATTGCTCCTTTCCTTTTCTGCTCAGGGCGCAGGGTTGGATCCCGAGTTCTTTGCCTATTTCAAAACAGCGTGGGAAGGAGAATATGGCCCGAATCGCTTAATTCGAGACTACGGCCGTGACCTGCTCCCATATCTAGACCATGTCATTGAAACACCCTCCGACTACCGTCTTCATGAAAGACTCCGTGCGATCAGCATGATGATGGTCATTTTGGACTCCAGACATGCAGCGATTCTGGAACGCATGCTCCTAAAGCAAGATTTCTTCGCCTCAAAAATGTTAGTCCTATTTAGTGGCTTTAGCTATTACGTTTCTAGCTCT
>Ga0316209_1000312_pt1 | contig 95060 bp, 80 predicted proteins | sample 6monopyrite_MG_FD_204945 | JGI IMG/M metagenome (GOLD analysis project Ga0316209, IMG submission 204945) | Microbial mat bacterial communities from mineral coupon in-situ incubated in ocean water Damariscotta River, Maine, United States -... | ecosystem: Environmental > Aquatic > Marine >... | reverse complement strand
CCGCAGCAGTCGCAGCATCGAAAAACTGCAACTGACCTCCATCGCCCAGGCCGGCGCCGTAGGCCGGTTCAGCCAATACGGGAAAGTGCTGGGCACCGGACTGGTGGCGATTGACTTCACCAAACGTGTTGGTAATGTGCAGAATGCCTACAAAGCCAAAGGTGACTGGGAAAAGGAACTGTTTGTGGAGTCGAGTAGTTTTGCACTGACTGCGGTGGCGGGTGGCCTCGCTGTGAAAGTGGGGGCCAGAGCATTAATGTTTTTGACAGTTGCAACACCGATGGGTTGGGTGGGACTTATTGTCGTGGGCGCAGGAGTTTCTATGGCAGCAAATTATCTTACCAAAGAGAAAAGCGGGGATGTCTACGACAATGTTATGGAATGGCTACGTGCTTTATGACATTGGGAGACATCATGTTTTCGGTACTGTTTGCTGTGGGGATTATTGCATGTATTTTATTTGTCATTTTTGGCCAAGTGACTGTACGTAAGCTCAGAAAAAATCCGGTAACCAAACATGAATTAGGCATTGAATTCACCAGCGGGTGGGATATTTTGAATGTGGCTGAAGCGTTAGCGCTGCCAAAAGCAATCACCCGAAGAATCAAACGCAAGTCTATATCGATAGGCCTAGGGCAAGGATTTGAAGCAGACGCTGATATTTTGCACAAGCACACAACGGCGTTTGACCGGGTGCTGGCACACCTGTTTTTTTGGTCATGGGCGTTTTCCGGGTCTGGGTTAATCATATTAGGGGTGCTGCACTGGCTCGGACTTTTCGACTAAAAAAAACCCCACAAAAGACACCTGCCTGAAAAAGTGCTCTTCTGACACAGGATTGACCTTTTCAAACACCCCGGTGTCAGCGAGATAGCTTATTGCGGGGTCGTTTATTTGTTTTTTTTACGCCTTCCTCTATGCCTTCAATAATGGGGCAGCCATTTTCACTGCCCGTACACAGGTTTACCAGCAGGGTGAGTTCGTTGCGCAGGGTAGTGAGGTCTTGCAGGTGAATTTCAATTTCGGCCAGTTTACGGTGACTTAACTCGCGTACTTCCGCACGGGCATGCTGTGGGTCTTCACGCATTTGCAACAAGTCTTTGATTTCCGCCAGGGTAAAATTCATTTTTTGTGCGCGCTGGATGAATTTGAGGCGGGAGATATTTTTATCATTGTAGATACGGGTTCCCGATGCCGTGCGATGGATGTTTTGTAACAGGCCAATTTTTTCATAGTAACGCAAAGTGTCGGCGGTGAGCCCAAGTTGTTTGCTGATGTCGCCGATACGATAGTCGCTCATGGTTATTCCTGTTTTATTAATGCCTGTCGGGACTGAATGGCTTTGCGCAAGGTCTTTGTATCGGGCATCGCCGTAAAAACCAGCACCCCGTTAATGACGATGCCGGGTGTCGCACGAATGCCCAGATTAACGGCATAATCCAGTTCGTCCACAATATTAACCCGGCGCAGGTTTACCGATTCATTACCGGGTTCCTTTAACACAGCTTCCACCAACTGAAAGGCCTTGCCGCATTTGCTGCAACCGGGTGCGGAGAATATTTCGATATTAATGGTGTTATCGGGCGTGTGCATTTATTTTCCAGGACGCCATTTTTGTACCTGATGATTGGCATAGTCTGCCACGAATACACTGCCATCATCCGCTTCTGCAACGGCAATGGATGTGTGTGTTGGCCCGGTGCTTTTGATGCCGAAGGCATTCAGAAATACACCGTCCTGGGTGAATTTCTGCACCCGGTCATTATAAAAATCAGCGACAAACACATGGCCGCCGGGCCCAACAGATATTCCGGTCACAGTGGCAAACCAGCCATTGAATGGGCCAAAAATATTCATCGCAAAAGGGCCGCCCCATTGGTTAAGCCGTTGTCCGTCAGGGCCAATGGCCAGCACCCGGTCATTATAACCATCGGCAATGAACAGTGTGCCATCTTTTGACAGGGCAACATCAGTGGGATAACGCAATTTTTCGCTAAAGGTACCGGCCTCGCCGGTAATGCCCCATTGGCGCACGAAGCTGCCATCAGCACGTAATTGCTGCACCCGTTGCGTGGTGAAACCCGGCACATAAAGATCACCGTTTCCAGCCACAGCAATGCCACCAGGGATGCTGAATTCTCCCGGCCCGGTGCCAGGTTTGCCGATGCTGCGCCGATAATCACCTTGCAGTGAAAACACCTTGATTTGATCTGCAAAATAATCCGCCACATAAAGCTCATCTTTTGCAATGGCGAGATTCATAGGGCGCTCAAGGTCATTCAGGCCAAACTGACGCAGTATCGTACCATCGAGGTCAAATACCTGAATGCGATGATTACGAGCATCACTGACAAATACTTCACTACCCTTTACCGCGATGCCCGTGGGTTCAGTAAACTGTCCCGCTGCACGACCTTTTCCGCCCCACGTTTTTTCCAGAACGTATGCAGGCTCTTGTGCTGAAGGCATCCAGAAAAAATAAATAACACCCATAAGGGTGAGCACGATAAAGAGTAACCATTGAATGATTTTCACTATTTTTTTCATAAATTTTTCTCGGTGACACTTTTCATGGTGAAACCGGAATCATTAATGATTTCTTTCAGTTTTTCTTCCTTGAAGGTTTTTCCTTCGCGGGTTTTTACAATGACCAGGCCTTTTTGTAAATCAATATCCACAGAATCGACACCTTCAGTTTTGGTGAATTTTTTTTCGATACCGTATGCACAGAAAGGACAGGCAAGACCATCGACACGCATATTGTATTGAGTGCCTGCGGCGAAACCTGAACCGCTCCATAACAGGGGAATTGCTGTAAAAAACAAAGCTGTGTTAGTAAGTAAAAATTTCATGTTGTTGACTCCTGGGAGTATTTATAGGAGGTGTTAATAACCGTTATGTGTATCAGCGATGCCATTCAAATGTGGCTTTAAAACGATAATCAGATGTATTTTGTATACCCTTCAAATCACTGGCTACAGGAATCTGGATGCCGGATTTAATGGCGAAATTGCGGAAGGTCCAGAAAATCCCGGGAGACATAAACCATTCTGTGCCTCCGCTGTTGGCCAGTGTTTTGCCGTTCAATGTTGCCTTGTCAGTCATTTCACCATTCAGTTCCAGCAGCCATACGGTATCTGGTTTTTTGTATTCCGGTGGGGTGGGACGCCATCCACCGACAAAATCTATTTTCCATTTATTACCCGTCTGAAAACCGGCCGTGTTTTTACCGGGTCGCGCATAACGTGCACTGGCCCAGCGGTACCATTTAATGCTTTCGTAGCCCCAGGTGATTCCGGTGGTAATGTCAGTAGCACCGTTACCCAGAGGCGGACTGGCTTTGTCGTCACCGTTTTCACCATTGATGGCCAGCATGAGTGCAGCGGATTTCTGTAGTCCCAGTGAATCTTCACGCCAGAAGCGGTATTTGGTAAATGCCTGGATATCGGTCTGCCCGCTGGAAGAGTCTATACCGTTGTCTTTAAATGAATAGGGCACCTTAATACCCGCAGCCCATTCGCCAGTAATACCGTAAGTCACCTCCAGACCCAGCTCAGAGTTGATTTCCTTGCCGGCTTTTTCACGATATATCTCAAGGGCTGCTTCCATGCCGTTCTTGAATAATACATGTGGACCAATGCCGAATACGGGGTCATGGGCAAGTGCGCTGTTACTGTGTATGGCCAGCAACATGCTTGTCCCCCAAAGTAGTGGCCAGTTGACAAGTTTCATGAGGTTTCTCCTGTGATGTTGGGCACAGAATACACCCTGGAGTTAACTCCAGGTCAAGCGCGTGTCAGCGATTATGAATATGAATGACAGGCTAAATCGCTCTGTTAACTCTCATGCCATTAAGTTAACAAATAATGATGCCCGGTGTAGGTTGGTGGTGAGTGTGCGACAAGCAGAAGATCCGGTTTCGGGTTGATCGATAAATTATTGTGCCATTTTGACAGTGTATCGTGAAAATTGAAAAATAGTGTTTTCTGTCATCGGGCGCTGATAATGACATCGATATCATTGAAATGATATGGGGCAAAATCAAGTATCACTGGCTTCTTTCAGGTCAATGGTGGAACCGCTGCGCTTGTTCCACCCTACGGCTGGGGTGGTACTGGGTAGGGTGGAACAAGCGCAGCGGTTCCACCTTGTGTCAGCGGAAAAATCATAAATACAAAAAGGACAATTATTATTCGAGGGATCCTGAACTTAATGACATTGCCGCAGGTTAATTTAACAGCAGTGTGTTTTTAGCATTCAATTCACACTGGATTTAGCGTCAATAAAAAAGGTGCTACTGCACCCGGAAATACGAAAAAGGAGAAAATGCCGCTCATTCTATGATTTATAGAAAGTAGGGTGGATGAAGACACCGGGTATAACTGAAAAATGTCATACAATGTTATGCCCGGGTTATCCCAGCCGTTTTTCTGGTATTTTCGCACAAAATGACGTGATTTTTTCCTTTATAAACAAAGGTACCTTTCTAAAAGTATCTTTGATTGTCGTGTGCGAAGTGAAGTATCATTGCCCGATAATTTTAAGACATTGTGATGTTTTTCTATGCCTGCCTGCTCGCCATAAAACAACAAGGAAGATACTTGTCGTTGTGTCATTGGAAGGTAACAGGAAACACGCACAATGTTTTTACTAAAAAACCAATTCGGTCAGTTGTTATGAAATTGTCATACTATTTTACGTTTGCAAGTTTATGTGTTCTTTTGTTTTCAGGATGTGAGAGTAATAGTGATAATGCCGCTCCGACAAGTATTGATTTGAATCCGGTTTTTCAGACACAGGAAGATGAAAGTATTGATTTCGATATAGTGCCCACCACTTCCGAGTTGTTTTTGGCGACACTTGAACAGCCTGCGAACGGGGAAATCACCAGCGCAGGTGTTGGCCGATATTTATATGTGCCGGAAAAGCATTTTAATGGTCGTGATGTCGTTGATTTTACATTGTCGGATAATACGCAAGGCACCATTACCTTTGAGGTGACTCCGGTCAATGATGCACCCGTGGCAGGTGATGATGTCATCGTCAGTATCGACGGTGAAAAAGTGACTATTCCGGTGCTCTTCAATGATCTGGAGTTCGACACGGGCGACAGTCTGCACATTAGCAGTGTGACACAGCCTGACAGGGGTGAAGTGATCAATGATGGTGACGGTACGGTCGATTTTTCGCCACCTGTCAATTTTGTGGGCACGGCACGTTTTAGTTATGAAGTCAGTGATCAGTCTTCTGCCAGTGACCGCGCAGACGTTGCCGTGTTTGTGATTTCGGGAGAGGCGCGCTTAACCGGTATCGAGCTGACACCGGCTGTTCTCACTTTACAGCAAGGGGCTCCGGTTCAGTTTAAAGCCGTGGCGACATTCGCTGATATGACCCGTGCTGATATCACCACAGTGACGGAGTGGGTCTCATCTGATCCGGCGGTATTACGTTTCAGTGACAAGCCGGAAGCCAGAGGGCTTGCAACAGCGAAGGCAAGAGGGTCAGTGTCTGTCAGTGCAGCGTTTAACGGTATTTCTGTTTCCACCACAACGGTCAATATTTTATCGAAAGCACCCGCAGCCCCGGTGTCCGTGACGGGAAGGTATGTGGGCGAAGGTGCCATTACGCTTGACTGGTCAACGGCGGCTGATGTTGATCATTATAATATTTACTGGTTTACGGCTAACCAGAGGACTCAGGTCATTAGTCATGTCACGCCCCCTTTTCTGCATACCGGTAATGCGCTGGGTACCACCTATTATTATACTATCAGAGCTGTTAATGCTGATGGCCTGGAAGGAAAGCCCAGTACCCGGATAGCCGTCAAACCGCAGGTGCTGTCAACAGAGTCTGAGCTGCTTCCACCCGCCGCAGTTGAGGCAGTGGTGACGAGTCAGCAAGTACAATTAAGCTGGCAGGCTGCCGACAACGCGGAATCTTATGTGTTGTACTGGTCGAATACATTACCGCTTGAGCCCGCAAGCGCTAATCGTATCGCCGTGATGGACACCACGTTTGTTCACGAAAACCTGGATAATGGACGGGATTATCATTATGTTATTGCCTCCGCAGATGCAGAGACAGAAAGTACGCCGGGTGCGGTTGTTTCCGTTACTTTGTCGCCGGATGCACCTGCATTAACTGCCGAGGCGGGTGATGCAAGCATCACGCTGAGCTGGGATGCCGTTATCGGTGTTGATACTTATTGGCTTTATTGGTCAACCACTTCGCCCGTTGTGCTGGATGATTCCCGCCGCTTTGAAATAGCAGCCACCGACCCTCTAACCATCAATCACGATGGCTTAAACAATGGCGAGACTTATCATTATCTCATCCTTGCCGTGAACAAGGGCGGAGAGAGTCCGCCAGGATTGGCCACAGCAGTACCCATGTCCCTGCAAGAGCCACCTGCGCCGCCGGGAAATGTCAACGCAACGCTGAATTCAAATCAGATCGAGCTTGACTGGGACCCGGTGGATAATGCCAGTTACAATGTTTACTGGTCCACGGAAACACCGGTGGATATTGCTGTCGCTGAGAGTGTATCGGTGACCGGTCCGGACTATATCCTTCAGAACCCTCTGCCGGCCACACGTTATTATTTTGTGGTGAGCGCGGTTATCAACAATGTTGAAAGCATGCCATCCTCGCCAGAAATAGAATTAAGTGTGCCACCTGATATGCCAGAGGTCAGCGCCCGTGGCGGCAGGCAACAGGTCACCCTGAGCTGGGACAGTGTTACCGGTGCAGATGATTATACCGTTTATTGGGCTGAGAAAGACCGGGCCGGGAATGCAGACGCTGCACTGTTATTCGATAATGTTATCTCTGTCGATGTGGATGTGAATGACGAACTTATTACTTATACGCATGATGATTTAATCAATGGTAATACGTATTATTATTATGTAACAGCGAATTATAATGGTGAAGAAAGCGACAGCATGGAGGTACGTGCAATCCCCCGGGATTATACCGTCACAAAAACGGAAGATACCGCCGATGGCAGTTGTGATGCAGACTGCTCCTTACGCGAAGCCATTATCGTTGCCAATGCCAATGCGGGAAAAGAAACGATCATTGTGCCTCGGGGAGTCTATGTCTTGAGTATTCCCGGAGCAGAGGAGCAGGAAGGGTTGACCGGCGATCTTGATATTTCCGATGATTTTATATTGCTGGGTAACGATGCAGCAACAACGATTATTGATGCCAATAATCTGGACAGAGTATTGGATCTTTCGACAAATACTGGTCATATTGCCAGTATCACTATCCGTAATGGTTTTTCAGGCCGTGAACTGGGGGGTGGTATTCAGCACCGTTCGGGTGAACTTCGTATTGATAACAGTATCATTACCGGTAACAGAAGCGAACAATACGGCGGCGCTATTGCCAGTCGCGGCGTTATTGAATGCGCCCGGGGAAGTGATGGCGGTCTTGGCGCGTTAGGCGGCGGGTGTCCTGTTCTTACCATCAACAACAGTGTTTTGTCGGATAATTGTGCAGCCGGATCAGGGTCAGCCGTTGAAAATTTTGGTTTGTTAATGATTAACAACAGCACAGTATCTGCCAATGGCCTGGTCGAAGATGTGTGCTCAGATGCCTTTGGGGTTATTCATACCCAGTATGGTGTGACGCTTATTCATCAGTCCACACTCATTGATAATACTGCGGGCTCCGTGTTGAGTGCGTGGAACGGCACTGTCGTTATAACGAGTTCAACCATTGCCAATAATCAGACCCGGGCAGGCGCGGTTGCGACGGGGGCGCTGGGTAAACTGAGCTTGATCAACAGCACGGTCAGCGGTAATAAAAATGTACAAAATCGTTCCGCCGGCGTTGGTGCGCCTTTGGAAATGGTGAATACTCTGGTTGCAGGTAACGTTAACGCCGAAAATGCCAGCTCGGACTGTTCCGCTATTATGGTTGGTCGATCTACTACCGTTTTGCCGTTTATTTCGCTTGGAAACAACCTGATTGCCAATAGCATCACCGACTGTGATTCTTTCCTGACTCTGGAGGAAAGTGATTTGACGGGCGATGCCGGTCTGGGTGCATTTGTTGATAATGGTACACCGGGAGGGGGTTATTATCCTTTGCTGGCCGACAGTCAGGCCGTCGATGCCGGTGGCAGTGAATACTGCACAGGTGCTGATCAGCGTGGCAATGTGCGTCCGGCAGACGGCAATGGTGACACCGTGGCTGAGTGTGATGTCGGTGCTTTTGAATTGGCCGCGCAAGCCAGTAATCGTCTGCTGTTAATGGCACCGCTAGCGCACGCTATTGGTGGTGATGCGCAAGTGACATTAATGTGGAACGGCGTGAGTAATGCCGTGGGTTATAATATTTACTGGGCCGAAAATGAAAATGCAGTGCCATCATCAGACAATGTTATTCCGATAAACAGTCGTGCCACATCCAACGTCTACCTGCATCAGCCGGTAAATAATGGCAGTACCTATTTTTATCTTATCAAAGCCGTTTCGTCAGACGGGAAGGAAGGCCCGGCTCGCCAGGTAAGTGCCGTCGCCAGTGTGCCTGACTCTACCGGGGAACAGTAACCGGGCATCGGGTGGCCTGTCATAATATTAATACACCCTCCAAGCGGTCAACTGCGGAATCCAGGATCATGCACATCACCACAAGAACGCATTATATTTATTATTTACTGACACTGTTTTTGAGTGTTTATTCTGCTTGCGCATTTGCCATACCGCCCATCGCAGGCAATGTCAGCGTCAATACACCGCAGGGCGTACCGTTGGATATCGATTTATCAAACGCAATAACCGGCGGGGAGGGTGTGCTCAGCATTTCCATTCCTGAACCCCCTGATGAAACCCAGGGCGTTGTCAGCATTACAGAGGCACTGGGTTTATTGTTTACGCCCTCTGTCAACTTTAAGGGTATTGTTCGATTCGCTTATCAGGTGAATGACACAGCAAACCCGGACTCGCCCGCCAGTGCAACAATTACGGTCACCGTAGCAGAAGCCGACAATGAAATTTTGCCCGTGGTCGCCCGGCAGGACACACCTGGCGCAGCGCTGGGTGGCGCGCTGGATGCCAGCTGCCCGGGTTTGCAGGATGTTGATACCAGTCTGCTCAACGACGCGGAACGTGAGTTACTGGCCCGTTGCAATGATCTGCTGGCTGCATCGGCGCAGGGATTAACGGCGGAGGTGCTTGCTGCACTCCGGCAACTCGCACCGGAGGACGTTGCCGCACAGATTCGTGCCGGAAGGAGCTTGTCCGAACGCCAGATGAGTAACATCGGCGGTCGCTTGTCCGCCTTGCGGCGGGGTTCCGCAGGGGTGTCGCTGGCCGGTTTGTCGTTGCGGACACAACAGGGTGCCAGTATTCCGGGCGAGCTGTTTAACGGCGTATTTGATACCGGTGGCAGTGCGGGTGAATCAATGACCAGCCCCTGGGGAGTGTTTGTCAGTGGTGTGTTTGGTCGCGTAAAACGGGAGCAGACATCCCAGGAAGATGGCTTTACCCTGCAAACCCTGGGCATGACCCTGGGTGCGGATTATCGCCTCAATGAGAAATTGATTGCGGGGGGTGCCATGGGGTTTGCCCGTAGTGATGTGGATATAAGCAACAACGCGGGCGACATGGCGGTTGACGGCATTAATTTTGCGGGTTATGCCACCTACTATATTTCTCAAAAAACCTACATTGATGGCATCGTGTCGTATAACCGCCATCGTTATGACTCGACACGAAACATTCGTTTTGTATTGAATAACAATGCCGTTGATGCCCAGGCGAAAAGCAAGCCCGATGGCCGCTTGCTGGCGCTGAGCATGGGTGCCGGTCACGAATTCTATGTTAAACAGGGATGGCTGGCCAGCGCGGAAGGGCGACTTGATTACGCCAGCTCCACCATTGGCGCTTACGATGAAACGGGGGCCGGAGGGTTAAATCTGTCCCTTGAGGAGCAGCAATCCGATTCCCTGGTCAGCAGCCTGGGTTTGCAAACGAGCTATGCGCACAGTACCCGCTGGGGGGTACTGGTACCGCAACTGAATATGGGTTGGCAGCATCAGTTTAAAGGGGATGCGATACGCATTAAAGGCCAGTTTATCAATGACCGGTTTGGTACCACTTTTCAATTTAAAACAGACAACCCCGACCGGGATTATTTTGGCCTGGGATTGGGGCTGTCAGCGGTACTTCCAAACGGGAATATGGTTTTCATACAAGTGGCAACCACGTTAGGCAGGGACAAGTATGAAGATTATTACCTGAGTGCCGGTGCGCGTTTTGAGCTTTAACCTGAATCCTGCAAGTATGAGGACTTGCAGGATTCAGGTTTTAAACCCAGGACACAAGGTGGAACCGCTGCGCTTGTTCCACTCTACCCAGTACCACCTCAACCGTAGGGTGGAACAAGCGCAGCGGTTCCACCAGTGACTTGAAAGGAGTGGGCTTTGCAAGCTCACCGCCAGCCTACTGTATCGTTATTTGTTAACGTAATGGCATTGGTTTATGTGTTGAGTTTCTGCCGGGCTTACCTTGCCAGTCACAACATTCAACGCACTCTTCCAGCCATTCAACGGCGGATTTCAGGTTAACATGCGTGTTGTGTAATCAGGGATACAGAATGATACAATTCCCCTGATGTTGAACTTTTCCCTGAAATCCCTGCCTTTTTTTCCCAAAATAAAACGCATCGTCATTGCTTACAGCGGTGGTATGGATTCCCATGTTTTACTCCATGGGGTTGCCGCCATGCGTGCAGGGCCGATGGGCTGCGAACGCATTGCCTTGCATATTAACCATGGTTTAAGTGAGAAGGCCGGGCAGTGGACAGCACATTGTGCAAGTCAATGTGCAGTACTGGATATGCCCTTTGCAAACATCAACGTTGATGCCAAAAACAAAACCGGTGAAAGCCCGGAGGCGGTGGCGCGCGCAGCACGTTATCAGGCCTTTTGTGAATTCATGCAGCCGGGGGATTGTTTGCTGACGGCACATCATCAGGATGATCAGGCTGAAACATTATTGATTCAATTATTGCGCGGTGCCGGACCACGGGGGCTGGCGGCCATGCCGTGTTATTCCGATTTTTCCGAAGGCTGGCATGCGCGGCCGCTGTTGCATTTTTCACGCGATGAGTTGCATGAATACGCGCAGCAGATTCTTGCACAAAACAAACAGTCATCATGGATCGATGATGAGAGTAACAGTGATACACGTTTCGACCGTAATTTTTTACGGCACGAAATCATGCCGAAACTTAAATCACGTTTTCCCGGACTGGCAGCGACGTTGTCGCGCTCCGCCAGTTTGTGTGCAGAGGCAGCCGGGTTGCTGGTGAGTGTCGCTGCGGATGACTTAAAGCAGGTAGCAGGCCATGATGGCGTATTTTCAGTGACAGGGCTGCGGGCATTGGGAGAGGTACGGGCGCGCAACCTGTTACATCAGTGTTGTCGTGACCGGGGGCTGCCAGTACCTTCAGCAGCGCAATTGCAGTGTGTCTGGAATGAAGTGATTGGTGCCTCGGAGGACCGTGAGCCGGTGGTGAGCTGGGCCGGTGGCGAGGTGCGGCGCTATCGGGATGCATTGTTTATGGGTACTCCGTTATCGCCGCATAACGCCACATTGGCTTTGTCCTGGAATGGACAGGAGGTGTTATCGATTCCCGGTCTGGGCAGACTGTATGGCGAATCGGTGACAGGGCAGGGTATCGCGCTGCGGGTATTGGAAGGACAGCATCTTGCTGTTCGTTTTCGCCAGGGCGGAGAAAAACTGCGCCCGGTTGGCCGCACGGGCCATCATGCCTTGAAAAAACTGTTTCAGGAGGCCGGTATTCCGCCATGGCAGCGTGAGCGTATCCCCTTGCTTTATGCGGATGGACAACTGCTGGCAGTGGCTGGTCAGTGGGTGGCGCATGAGGCTGCGGCGCAGCCGGACGAGCAGGGAGTGTGTTTGCGCTGGTTACCCTCAGGCTGATTATCCTAAATTCCGCCGTTGACCGCTTGGAGGCCAAGCTGAGTAGCTGAGTAGGGTGGAACAAGCGTAGCGGTTCCACCAAACGGGAAAAGTGCATCAAGGTTCGATCAGTTACCGGTGTCCACCTTGAGTTGCCATTTGCCGCTGGGCATAGAGGCTATTGCTGTTTCTTATCGCCCATTGGTGGAACCGCTGCGCTTGTTCCACCCTACCGTTTTCTACTGTTTTACGCGGTATTGAAGAGAGCAGAACAAAGGATTTCAGGGTTGCCGGTCTGTGCTACCATTGGCGTATTTTTCAGGCCACATTTGAATTATTCGTTATGCCGCTTCTGTTCTTTTTTCCTGCTTTTATCACGCTGGTTTTTTCTTCGATGACGGTTGCGGAAGAATCGCCACCGCCCGCCGAAAAATACGTGCATTCACAACAGCAATGTGTCCGTTGTCATGACGATAAAGCCGAGTTGCAACAGATACTCACGGTAAGCCTGGGTAAGTGCCAGAGCTGTCACGAAACGGCAACGCCAAACAAAGCGCCTGCCAGACATCAACAGAGTGTACGTGAGTCATCGACACAACTGGACATACCGAAACGCGCCGTGGTCCCCGATCGTAAAGCGGATTATGGTATGCGCTATCCACTGTATGCGCAGCGCTCACGTTTGGGAGATGCAGTCAACAAGATGATATTGATTCCTGCGGGTGAATTTATTATGGGCACCAATGATCGTTTGCCCGATGAAGGACCGGAGCATACGGTATACCTGCCTGCTTTTTATATCGATCAATTTGAGGTCACGAATTTACAGTATAAAAAATTCAATGATGTCACGCGGGGGCGCTCACCGGATCACTGGCGCAATCGCACGTTTCCACCGGGCAAGGCAGATCATCCTGTGGTTTATGTGAGCTGGAAGAATGCCGAAGCCTATTGTCATTGGGCGGGGAAGCGTCTGCCCACAGATGCTGAGTGGGAAAAGGCAGCGCGGGGCACCGATGGGCGCATGTTTCCCTGGGGCGATGAGTTTGATACGGCCAAGGCCAATACGCCAGTGCGCTGGCAGGAGATTGGCGTGTTTGGTGACACCAGCCCGGTGGGTGCGTTTGAGGCGGGCAAGAGCCCCTATGGCGTTTACGATATGACGGGTAATGTCTGGGAATGGACAGCATCCTGGTACAAGGCCTATCCCGGGAATACGACAGCGGCTGAAAGTTATGGTGAGCGCTACAAAACCCTGAAAGGCGGCTCATGGTTTGATTGTTCATTTTACAAGTGCGGTATTTCTGCCCCCGTCTTTAATCGCTCCTTTTTTGCCAAAAAAGTGAAAAATGACAGCTTTGGTTTTCGGTGTGCAAAGAGCATAGAGTAAATCCCGATACCCATTCCGGGCTCAGGTTGTGACTTGTAGCTCGTAGACTTATAATCATCACACCTCGACTATCAGGCCGTTGGTTTTTAACGGGCTCGGTTATGATCGAAGAGGATATTCCCGGCTCTTTTGGACGTACAGTCCAAAGCGTGCATTCCCCCATATTTAATGACAGTAAAAACACTGTATCCAGACAGTAGCACCAGTGAACGTTGACAGCACAGTGCGTCTGACGACACCCCATTGCCAATTGCCATTAACCCAGCAGGCCAGAGAGAGGAGACACCAATGAAACACATCACCACATCCACCCTGCAAAAAATGAAACAGGCCGGTGAAAAAATCGCCTGCCTGACCGCCTACGATGCCAGTTTTGCACAGATACTGGCAGAGGAAGGCGTGGACATCCTGCTCGTGGGCGACTCACTGGGAATGACCCTTCAGGGGCGGGACAGCACCCTGCCGGTCACCCTGGACGAGATGATATATCACACACACATGGTGCGTACCGCCAGCCAGCACACCCTGGTGATGGCAGACCTGCCGTTCATGACCTACGCCACCCCGGTACAGGCGCTGACCAGCGCAGGCCGCCTGATGAAAGAAGGCGGAGCCCACATGGTAAAGCTGGAAGGCGGTGCGCTTATGGTGGAAACAGCGGGTCTCCTCGCAGAACACGGCATTCCGGTGTGCGCACATCTGGGCCTGCTACCGCAATCCGTGAACAAACTGGGTGGCTACAAAGTACAGGGGCGTGACGAAAAACAAGCCGAAGCCATATTGCTGGATGCGCGTGCCATGGAAGATGCCGGAGCTGATATTCTGTTACTGGAATGTGTGCCCGCACTGTTGGCCGCAGAAATCACCGCAGCGGTGGATGTACCGGTCATCGGCATCGGCGCAGGCTCACACTGTGATGCACAAGTGCTGGTGTTATACGACATGCTGGGCATCACCCCCGGAAAACGCCCGCGCTTCAGCAAGGATTTTTTACAGGAAGCGGATGATATTCGGGGAGCGGTGCGCGCCTATGTACAGGCGGTCAAAAATGGCCGTTTCCCCGCTGATGAACATGCCTTTTAATGTCAAACCCGTTAATGTTAAATCAGTAATATCAAACCATGAAAATCATTGATACCGTTGCCGGATTACGCACGACAGTTGCCCGCTGGCGGGCGAATGGCGAGCGTATCGCCCTGGTGCCCACCATGGGCAACCTTCATGCCGGACACTTGCAGTTAGTCGAGCAGGCGCGGGAAAACGCACATCGCGTCATCGTCAGCATTTTTGTTAATCCCATGCAGTTCAGCGACCTCAGTGGTGACGGTGGTGATTTTGAACGTTATCCACGCACCTTTGATGAAGACCGCAAAAAACTGTCAGCCATTGATCATCCACCCGACGTGATTTTTTCACCCGCCGTACAGGCAATGTATCCCGCAGGCTTTCAACAGGAAACACGCATTGAAGTGCCGGAAATTTCCAATATGCTGTGCGGCGAATATCGCCCCGGCCATTTCGTGGGTGTTGCCACCGTCGTCGCCAAATTACTGAACATGGCACAACCGGATATCGCGGTATTTGGCGAAAAAGACTTTCAACAATTGCGGGTGATTCGCCGCCTCGTTAACGACCTGTGCTTTCCCGTAGAAATCATTGGCGTGCCCACTGTGCGTGAAAAAAACGGACTGGCCATGAGTTCACGCAATGCCTACCTTTCCGATGAAGAACGTCAACGTGCTGCCCTGTTATACCAAACCCTGCAACAGGCAAAACAGCAAATACAAGCCGGTGAAAAGGATTTCGCCATGATACAGACACAGGCGATTGCAAAACTGAGCGAAGCGGGATTCCGGCCGGAATATGTTGAAATACGCCGGACAGAGGATTTGCAAAAAGCGACCACCGCCGATGAGCACCGGGTGATACTCGTTGCCGCCTGGCTGGGTGAGGCGCGGCTTATTGATAATATTGTGATGGAAAAACCGGAATAACATCAATGGTACAGGCAGCACTCGCACAAAGTACAGATTACTACCGGTTAGATGCCGCGAGTAAATTAGACCCGAAAAAGCGTTCGGCACTGGGGCAGTTTATGACCCCGGTTTCCATCGCGCGGTTTATGGCTTCCCTGTTTGATGGTTTTGCAGAAAAAAAGATATCGCTCCTTGACGCAGGAGCCGGTGTCGGTTCGCTGAGTGCAGCATTTATAGAGGAAATATGCACTCATAAAAGTAAGCCTGCTGGTATTAATATCACGGCCTATGAAATCGAACCAATAATGCTCGATTATCTTGAATCTACCATGAATGATAGTCAAATATTATGTTCCCATTCCGGTATATCCATGACTGCGCATATCAAGACGAATGACTTTATAGAGGACAGTGTAGCATTTTTATCACATGATTTATTCAATGCTTGTAAAGTAGACGAACTATATACACATGCCATTCTTAATCCGCCTTATAAAAAGATAAACTCGACCTCTGGTCATAGAAAATGGTTGCGTAATGTTGGTATAGAAACACCCAATCTTTATGCGGCTTTTTTGGCCCTGGCGATAAAACGCTTGAAGCCGGGGGGTGAAATTGTTGCCATTATTCCCCGTTCATTTTGTAACGGTCCATATTTTAAGCCGTTTCGTGAATTGTTTTTAAACGAAATAGCCATTCGTCACCTCCATGTTTTTGAATCGCGTACAAAAGCGTTTAAGGATGATGAAGTATTGCAGGAAAATATTATCTTTCATGGTGTAAAGGGTGGCATGCCGGATACCGTTGTGATTACCGCCAGCCCTGGTTCGGAATTTATCAAAGACAGAGAAACCGGTGAAATTGTTGTGCCTGACATGACGTACAGGCGTGTTCCTTATGAAAATATAGTAAAACCCAATGATCCGGAAAAATTCATTCACATTGCGACCAGTGAAATGGATCAGCGCATTTTTGACCGAATCAGTGTGTTTGATCACCGCTTGTCAGATTTGGATATTCAGATTTCAACGGGGCCGGTTGTTGATTTCAGACTTAAAAGTGATCTTCGTATGACATCTGAAAATGGCACTGCGCCTTTGCTCTATCCGGTACATTTCAAAGATAACCATTTTGTCTGGCCGAAAGAAAGCAAGAAACCCAATGCGATTTATGTATCAGATGAATCGCGTAAATGGTTGTGGTCGAACCAGGGGGATTACGTTGTAACGCGCCGTTTTACAACAAAAGAAGAAAAGCGCCGCGTGGTAGCCTGTATTTATGACAGTTCACCATCCGCTGATCTCGTCGGCTTTGAAAATCATCTAAATGTCTTTCACAAGAACCAGAAAGGTTTACCTAAAGAACTTGCAACCGGTCTTGCGATCTACCTGAACAGTACGTTGATTGATAAATATTTCAGGCAGTTCAATGGCCACACGCAGGTCAATGCAGCAGATTTGCGCATGCTTCGTTATCCTGATGTTCAAACATTAAAGGCCATGGCAAAAAAAGCGGGAAGTGTTGTTCCTGGGCAGGAAGACATCGACAGAATAATAGAAGAGGAAATCAAATATATGACGGACAGCAATCAAAGCGACCCATTGAAGGCTCAGCAAAAAATCAACGAGGCATTATCCATAGTAAAAGCCCTGGGGATGCCGCGCGGGCAGCATAATGAACGTTCCGCGCTTACATTACTGGCGATATTAAATCTTCAGCCGGAAGATGAGTGGGCCGATTGTGAACGACCTTTGATGGGTATTACCCCCATCATGGAGTTTTGTCGTGATCACTATGGTAAGGAATATGCCCCCAATACCCGTGAAACTTTTCGGCGTCAAACGATGCATCAGTTTGTTGATGCTGCCATTGCGCTCTACAACCCGGATAAGCCAGACCGGCCTGTTAACAGCCCAAAGGCGTGTTATCAGGTAAGCGCAGAAGCCTTTGATGTGATCGTTAGTTATGGTAGTGATCAATGGGAAGCGACACTTAACGTGTATTTAACACAAAAAGAAACATTGGCGAAGCGCTATGCTATGGAAAGGAAAATGCAAATGATTCCTGTGAAAATAGCCAGAGACAAAGAGATATCTTTAACACCCGGTGCGCATAGCCAGCTGATCAGAGACATTATAACCGGGTTTGCACCACGTTATGCGCCTGGTAGCGAAGTGATTTATGTAGGGGATACGGGTGATAAAGTTGGCTATTTTCAGCGCGAACGCCTGGCTGAAATGGGTGTGGAAGTTGATAAGCATGGTAAAATGCCCGATGTTGTTCTCTATTTCCCTGAAAAAAACTGGTTGCTGCTGATTGAATCTGTCACAAGCCATGGACTGGTTGACGGCAAGCGTCATGGTGAACTCTCAACGCTTTTTAAAAACTCAAAGCCCGGTCTCGTTTATGTAACCGCATTTCCTGATCGCGGTATCATGTCACGTTATATAACGGAAATATCGTGGGAAACCGAGGTTTGGGTAGCGGAAGCCCCAACGCATATGATCCATTTTAACGGGGAGCGTTTCCTGGGCCCATATGACAGGCAATAGATCAAGCCGGCTGATGGATGTCGATTGATAAAAAAGAAAACCTCGTCAAAAAACTAATGACCCTTTTCGATCAACACGAATAATAATTCACTTAGGTTTACGGCAATGCTAAGAATGATGACAGCCACAGTAAAGACACTGGAGGGATAAAGTGAAAGTAACAACATTTTACCTTGAAAATGCCAGGTACATAAAGTCTGACTCTCCGGCCATAAATTACTCCGATTTGTTGTTTGAGCCTGTGTCATTATTAATACTCCTTTCATCATGGCCGGGTGCGTTTATGCTCATTAACGCAGATGTGCTTCACTCCACCAGTTAGGGGAAATTTCGTCGATGATTGTCTGGCTGCTGAGTTGTTCAACCAGATTCAAGGTTGCCATGCCGGGTTCGCTTTTTATAATGACGGTTAAGCCATCACCGGGCAGGTGACGTACCTTGCGTAATCCTTGCCGGGTCAGCCAGGTGTCGATACTTTCCGCTGTCATGTTTGATTGAAAACGGATAATAATGTTGCCGGGCAGTGCCATGCGGGGTGCGTCGGGATGGGGCGAGCTGTGGAATACCGGTGATACCCTGGAGGCAGTGGTATCGACAGGTGATTTGCTGAGGATGCTCTTTACCTGTTGTGGGCCAGCTCGCCATATGGTGGTCATGCCGTGCGTTTTAACTTGCTGGCTGTTGGTGTTGCGCACAGCGGCGGCGGATGTGTTCTGTTTTGTGGTGCTGTCCGGGACGTGAAATTCTGCATACTCTTCAGGATTGAGCCAATGGGTCACGTCCCGTTTGCCGTTATTCCAGGTAATGGCTTCCCATGAGTTTTGCTGGGCTTTATCCGTCATTGACTTGCTTGCCGGTTTCCCGTTGGCAAGTGGCGTGCTATGGGCTGAAGTGCCGAGAGCCGTCAGGCAAATCACTGCGGCTATCATGGCAGTGGGTTTTGTTAATGGTGATTTGAGTTTAGTCATATTACATGCCTCGGCAACGGTCGGTTTTTTAGTGGCCATAAAATTTAATTCCCCAGGAGCTAAACTGACCAATGTCAAGCCCTGCTTCATCAGATACTTTGAGGGTCCAGGTACCTGCGCTGTTTTCACCCAGGTGGCGGGCGCTGCCAAACACCCAGCTGTCGTAATTACCAACACAGCCATAGACGCAGAGATGTCTTTCGGCAAGAATGCTCGTTGTTCCTGAGGGGCTGATAAGCTCCACTCTGAGGTCGCCATGATAGGCATGGCTGGCGCTGAATGTGATTTCGATAAATTCGATGCTCATGCTGTTGTTAATGACGATGCTGTCACGCACACCTATACGGTTGTTGTCAGGAATACTGGCATTGACAGTTTTTACGCCACTGTTAAATGTGCGCTCGGTGCCCACATTTTTCCAGTTACGGCTGGCGCTGACAGCGGCGGCGGCATCCACCACACCAAACCCGTATTTATGGTTAACGTTGTAGGTTGGTGAGCCGGCGGTTACCTTCCAGTCGGCATCCGCAGGATCATTTTTGCGTGCTGTTTGCGCCAGAATCAGGCGTACGTCACGCCAGCCCAGGTTGGGGTTGGTTTGCAGCATGAGAGCAATAACACCCGCCGTGAGAGGAGTGGATGCAGAGGTACCACTGAAAGTGTTGGTATAATTTTTGTCAGTGTAATCGTTACGACTGTTATTGGTGTTCGAGCCCGATATCCCTCCACTACGGTCAGTGGTGGTAATATTTTGTTCGGTGCTTTCGGGGTCGCCACCTGAAGGGGCACAGACCCACAGGTTGGCCCCGTTTTCTGAATAAATGGTTTGCTGACCTTTATCGTTAGTGGCGCAGACAGCGATGACGTAGCGGTTATTGGCAAATGCATCATAATTTGAATTGTCGATGTCATCGGGAATATCCAGTTGGCGGTTTGCACCGTTACCGGCAGCCCATGTATAGATGGTGCCCAGTCCCCCGCGTCCAGTGGTCGTGCCGGTTTGCAAGCTGTTAAGCCAGCCGGCTGGCATGCGGGGGGTAAGCGCTGTGCTCAGTTCGCCCGTATGGTCTTGAGATCCCCAGCTGTTGCTGGAAATGGCAACGGTCGTGATGTCTCTGATCATGGCATCAAGCGCATTGGCTGCCGTGAAGTTGAATAGCAGATTGAATCCGGCGATGGAGGCTTGCGGGGCGCTGCCGCGTACGCCCAGGCCGTTGAAGTCGCGTGCTGCCACAATGCCCGCGACCAGGGTGCCATGTGCATGGCCGGCGCAACGAGAGGGGATGTTGGCCAGGTCGTTATCACGGCCACAATAGTCATAGCTTTGGCCGGTTGCGATATTGGCCGCCAGGTCTTCGTGCGCTATTTCGAGGCCGTCATCAACCAGGCGGACATGAACACCTGCACCCTTGGTTTTTTGGGTGCCGGTGCCGGTATCGATTTCAGTGTTCCAGGCGGCTTCCACATTGATGTCTTCACCACGGATACCTGCATTCTGGCCATTGTTTTTGAGGTGCCATTGCTTGCTGTACAGTGGATCGGAAATACTGGTGATGGTGGTGGTATCGGCAGTGCTGTCAATTCTCCCGTCGTTAACGATGAGCTGTAGCACATAAGTGCCATCGACATCAGGGATGAATGTAGGTTTGGCGACGGAGGTGTTATTCAGGCTGATGTTGCTGACAGCGGGTTTGCTGACGATGGCCCAGTGGTAGGTGATAGGGGTCGGGCTGTTGTCAGGGTCATTGCTGTTTGATCCATCGAGCGTTATTTCCGTCAGGGTTATCACATTCTGATCTGCTCCGGCATTTGCGGTAGGTGCGGCATTGACGCTGATAATGACGGTGTCGGCAGTGCTGTCGGTTTTTCCATCGTTGACAATGAGTTGTAGTACGTAACTGCCGCCCAGGTCGGGAGTGAAGGTCGGGTTGACGATGGTGGCATCGTTCAGCGCAGCGGTGCTGCCCGTTGGGCCATTGATGGACCAGGCATAGTTCAGTGAATCGTTGTCCGCATCGTTGCTGCCGGAGCCGTCAAGCTGTACCTGGCGCAGGGTGATGACGTTCTGGTCAGGCCCGGCATCAGCGACAGGGGTTGTATTGGTGCTACCACCGCCTGTGCTATCAGCGTTTTCGCAGGCGCTGAGAACAAGCGATATAACTATAAACAAGAGAGGTCGGTAATTGGCTGATGGTTTCATTATAAGTTTACGCCTCAGTAATTTAAAAAACAGTTGAGAATGTCCATAAAAATGAAAGAAGCTTTTACCATCCATCCCACATTTTTGTTGTTATTCAGAATTTTTTAGGAGCATGGCGTTTAAAATTACCAGCGATATAATGTGATTTGCCCGTCACATGCTCTTGTTAAACATAATACTGATCCTATCATTTTCTTAAAGACAAAATAAGCCAAGTGGTAGTTATAGTGTTTAAAAGGTTCCAATATTGTTTAAGTGGCGCGTATATGTCCAATCAGCTAACAATGATTAGCGTTGCCACAACTGTGTGTTTATAGCGTAATGTTTTGTTTTAGAGCGGAAAGGGAAACCCTGCGTTATATTCACATGTTTTATTGGTGTAAATTAATAACGCAAACAAGGACTGATATCGGCAATAGTGTATTTGAAATGTCATCTTTTATTTTAGAGGGCAGAATCAGTAATCTGGACAAAATGATGCCTGGGCTTTTTTACTTATAGTATTAAGCGTCCATCAGTGTGTTATTTTTCCGGTAGTGATGCTTCATGTGGTAGATGTATTTCTTCCACCTGGTCTGCGTCAAGGTCATTGAAGGTTTCCATGGATATTTTATTTTCGGCTTTCGCAACAATAGTGGTAATTGCTGCATCCCCTGTGACGTTCACGGCGGTGCGCATCATGTCCGGTAGACGATCAACAGACATTGGCGATGTATACATAAATCCGGTATTTGTCGAATTATTAACCATATAGTGATATGTTAATTTGCCGTGTACGCTTTACTGGATGTAACTCTCTCTGTCTGTCAGGGAGCCACAAGGCGTCAGTGTGATGGTGGCGGGGTAACGTTCGTTTGTGCTGTTTTGATGCAGGATGACGATTCCTGCCAATATTAAAAACGGTGTGAAAATCCATGGTTCATATTAACGATATAAAGGAATGGTAAGAGTGAGTAAACATTATTTGCTGGTTGGTTTGATGCCGTTATTACTTGTTGCATGTGAAAACAATACGGCGGATTCTGTCAAATTGCCGGATTCTTTCGATATACCGCAGGTGGTGGTGCCTGCGGGTGAATTTATTCGCGGCAGTAATCGTGATGATGATCCCGTTATGCGCCAGAAATATGGTTTTCCTGCTCCGTTGTTTGTTGATGAACATCCACAGAGTAAAATATACCTGGATGCGTTCAGGATGGATATTTACGAAGTCACCAATAAACAGTTCAAGGATTATATTTTGAGCACTAACCGTATGTTGCCTTATGCGTGGGTAAACAGTGGTTATACAATCAGTGAAAGTCAACTGAATACACTGGATGTTGAAAGATTGCATAAAATGGTGATGGATGTTTTTGCGATTGAAGCTGACACTGAAAAAATGGATAAGGACGCATTGATCGCTGTTATGTTGAAAAAACAACAAGAGCAGGATAATTATCCGGTAACCGGTGTTAACTGGTTTGCTGCCAAAGCGTTTTGCACATGGCGCAATGCACGTTTGCCCAGTGAAGCCGAATGGGAAAAAGCGGCGCGTGGCTCAGAAGGGCTGGAGTACCCCTGGGGGAATTCATGGGATTCTGACATTGTTAATGCGGGTAATGAGGCTAAACAGGATGGCGGTCTGGTTCCGGTGGGCAGCAACCCTAAAAACAAGTCGCCTTACGGCGTGTTTGATATGTCCGGCAATGTCTGGGAGTGGGTGGCCGATTGGTATGAGCCTTATGCAGCGTCGGATCATCAAAGTGAAGCTTTTGGTAAACGGAACCGGGTTATTCGTGGCGGTGGTGGTGGCGGACATTTTGCCCTCAGCTATTTTTTCCGTGGTGCAACACGACAGTTTGCGGAACCCGAGATGGAAAGTGAAGATGTGGGGTTTCGGTGTGTGAGTGATGTTTAGGTGCAATAAACCACCCCGCAGTAAGTGATCTTGCTGACGCTTGATTTTCGCTACGTGAAAGCGGGTATGCCAATATTTTCACTCTCTGGCGCATTAACCAGGGTAGAATCCCTGATCCTGATAAAGCGAAAAATGTATCAGTGATATTGACCAATATAAGCGATTTCCGAAATAACTTATCGTGATAAACGCCTAACCCTGTGTATTTTACCGGGTTTTAGTGACGCAGCTTTTCCGTTCCTTGTTTGTTCTGCAAAAATCCAAAAAAATTTATGAAATTATCACAAAAATGTCGTCCAAATTTACCGTGCGTGCGTCTAATGTGTGATGTCCTGAATGGGCATCGTTTACATATACAAGCAAACATCAAGGATGACAAACATGAAAACACAATACACATTTACATGGGTTACACGGTCGCTTCTTGTATTAACAGGTTTGGCTGCACTGGCTTCGCTCATGTTTTTTAAAGATGCGTCTCCCTTTATTAGCTGGCTGGCACTTGCCAGCATTATCCCGCTTATTATGGGGATGTTGGGCGAAAACCTTGTACGTGAGTTTTTTGTGACTACTGCCTATGCTTACGTCGTGAAAAATACTCTGATGCATAAAACGGCAAGCCCTATTATGACAAGTCTCCCGTTGCCACTGGGCATGACTGATAATATGGAAAAGGGAACGATGTAACCATGCTGTAATGTATGAATGTTTGATATTTTTTACCCATTGGAGGAAAGGCAGCTACGGCTGCCTTTCCTTTATTCAGGAAGGGCAAAATTTCTCCTGCCAAAAACACATTTTACTCTACCGAATGTATTCAGTATTGTAGTGCTGTTTTAAAAAAATATGAAAAACAAAGTAACTGCCAGGGGGGCGGTGCGGCAGATTATTAATGAAAAGAAGCCCCGATGAGTATTAACAAAGACGCACTGCGAATCCGCCGCGAGTATAATCAGTGGGTCGCCAACGAAACACTGGAAGACTACGCCTTGCGCTACACTGCCAAGCGGGCGCGGCGGTGGTCCGCTGCCTGGGTGGCCAATACGGCATTGGGTATCATTTCCTTCCTGGCACTGGAAGCCATCGGCGGCACCATTACCCTGAATTACGGCTTTACCAATGCCATGTGGGCGATACTGGTGGTGGGCGGCATTATTTTTTTGTCCGGGCTGCCACTGGCCTATTATTCAGCAAGAGAGGGTATCGATATTGACCTGCTCACCCGAGGGGCTGGTTTTGGTTATATCGGTTCCACGATATCATCATTGGTTTACGCATCATTTACCTTCATATTTTTTGCCATTGAAGCAGCTATCATGTCCATGGCGATTAACATGACTACGGGTATTCCCATGTCGCTGGCTTATGTCATCAGCACCATCGTGGTTATTCCGCTGGTAACCCACGGCATCACCCGTATCTCCCGTTTCCAGGCCTGGACACAACCCTTGTGGCTCATTTTACAAATTCTGCCGCTGGTGTTTATTGGCATGCACGAGTCTGCCGCTTTTTCACAATGGCTGACTTATGGTGGCTCTGCTGCTGAGGGAGGGCAGGGGTTTGAGCTGTTGCTTTTTGGTGCAGCGGCGGCGGTGATTTTTCCCCTGATTGCACAAAACGGTGAGCAGGCGGATTTCCTGCGATTTTTGCCGGTGCGAAACCCGCAGAATAAAACCCAATGGTGGCTGGCTGTTGTGTGTGCCGGGCCGGGCTGGGTGGTATTTGGCGTTATTAAATTATTTGTGGGCTCATTCCTTGCGGTACTTGCACTGAATCATGGCCTGTCTCCCGAACTGGCGGATGATCCGGCACATATGTACGCTGTGGCATTTAATTACATCACGATTAACCCCGACATGGCGCTGTGGCTGGCAGGTATATTTGTGGTTATATCCCAGCTGAAAATCAATGTGACTAACGCCTACGCAGGTTCCATTGCCTGGGGAAATTTTTTCTCACGGCTGACGCACAGCCATCCCGGGCGAGTAGTGTGGCTGGTATTTAATGTCACCATCGCCCTGATGCTGATGGAGCTGGGACTCTATCAGGCTTTTGAAAGTATTTTGATTACTTATGCCTGTCTGGTGGTGGCCTGGGTGGGTTGCGTGGTGGCGGATCTGGTCATCAATAAGCCGCTGGGGCTGAGTCCCGCGCATATCGAATTCAGGCGCAGCCATTTGCATGACATCAATCCAGTAGGTGTCGTCTCAATGGTGGTTGCCTCCAGCGTAGGCATTATCGCCAATCTGGGGTTTTTGGGTGAAGTGGCGGAAGCTTTGGCAGCCTTTATATCTCTGTTGATTCCTTTTGTCACCGTGCCTTTGATTGCCTGGATGACCGGAGGACGATATTATCTGTGCCGTGCAAAGGAGGCAGACTCCGTGCCCACGCTGAAGCAGGATTCCGGGCAACAATGCTGCCGGGTGTGTGAAAACAGCTTTGATCATGAGGATATGAGCCAATGCCCGAGTTATGAGGGCATGATTTGTTCCCTGTGCTGCGCACTGGACTCCCGCTGTGGCAACCAATGCAGACCGGATGCCCACCTGTCTGTACAGACATCTGCATTTTTCAGCCGGATATTACCGGCGTTTGTTCATCAGCGACTACAGTCCGTTACCGGACATTTTCTGGGCATGTTTAGTATTACTGCAAGCATTATTGCGGGTCTGCTCGCTGTGGTATTTTATGCCCAGCAAAATAAAACACAAACGGATCTGTTACTGATCAGTGGTGCCTTATGGCAGGTGTTTTTCCTCTTGATGCTGGTGACTGGTGTCCTGGTCTGGCTGTATGTGCTGGCCCAGAAAAGCATGCGCTTTGCCCTCAGCGAAACACAGCTTCAGGCAGAGCTGCTGACACGCGAGGCCAAAGCGCATAAACAGACCGCTATCGAACTGGCGAAGGCGCGTGATGCAGCAAATACGGCCAACAAAGCAAAATCACGTTATTTATCCGGCGTCAGCCATGAGCTAAGAACACCACTGAACACCATCTTTGGTTATGCTCAACTGATGGAGGCCGACACTCAGCTGGATAAAAAAAGTCAAAAAATTTCATCAGTAATAAAACGCAGCAGCGAACATCTGTCTGATGTGATAGAAGGTCTGCTGGAAATTTCAAAAATCGAGTCCCGTAAACTGGACTTGCATCGAGACACGGTAGACCTGCGTTTACTGGTCCAGCAACTTGAAGATATGTTCAGGCCGATGGCCAGAGAAAAAGGTATTGACTTTGTTATTGACTGCCAGACAGATTTGCCCCGGTATGTTTCCATTGATGAAAAGCGATTGCGTCAGATTTTATTAAATTTGTTATCCAATGCCATCAAATTTACCCTGGAAGGAAAAGTTGAGCTGCATATTACTTACCGTAATCAGGTTGCCCGCTTGACGGTCAAAGACACTGGCATCGGTATTGCCAAAGAAGATCAATCACGAATTTTTGAACCCTTTGAGCGAGTACACAACAAACAAACTCAGCGGATCAACGGCACCGGGCTGGGCCTGTCCATTAGTCGCCTGTTGGTGGAAATGATGGGCGGCAGCCTGGAATTAAAAAGCTGGCCAGGGAAGGGTGCAGAGTTTTGTCTCAGTCTTTTTCTGCCCAGTGTGGATGAACAGCTTTCCATCAGTCAGAATCATGCTGACATATGCGGTTATGAAGGAACACCTCGCCATATTATGGTTGTCGATGATGAAAGCAGCCACCGCCATTTAATTCATGACGTGTTACAACCACTGGGTTTTATCATTCATCAGGCAGAATCAGCCGAACAGACACTGGAAATAATCCATGGACAGCTGCAATCCATTGATCTGTTTTTACTGGATATTAATATGCCTGAAATGAATGGCTGGCAATTATTGGCAGAATTGCGCCAGCGCGGGTTTAGCAAGCCTATTATCCTGCTTTCTGCCGACCCCTATGAAAACGCCACTGTGCGGCAAAAAGAAGTGAATTTTGATGCCTATATCAATAAACCCATACGCATCGATAAATTGCTGGAACAACTACAATGGTGCCTTGATTTACAATGGCGCAATACTGAACAGGCCTTGGAAACAGATGCAGAAAATAGTGACGAAACGATAACATCCCGCCTGGCTCCGGAAACACTTGACTCATTGCGGCGTTTTGCCAGTATGGGATATTTAAAAGGGGTAACAGAGTGCATTGAGATTTTTGAATCACAACATGCCCAATCCGCCTGGGTCAACAAAATAAAAACATTATCGGAACAATGTGACCTCAATCGTATTGTGCATGTTATTGATGAACTGACTGAATCAAAAGGTAAGGAAAACTGATGCAACGCTTCAAGGATAAAACAACGGTGCTGGTTGTGGATGATTCACCCGATTCATTAAGTATGGTCAATCTCGCCCTGGACGAAGCCGGAATTGCAGTATTAATCGCATTGAATGGCCAACAAGCCATGAGTGTGCTTAAACAAATTACACCTGATGTGATTTTAATGGATGCTATTATGCCGGTCATGGATGGCTTTGAATGCACCAGTGAAATTCGCAAACAGCTACCGCTGATCCCAATTATTTTTATGACAGGCCTCAGCGAAGTAGAACACATTGTCAAAGCCTTTGATGCCGGCGGCAATGACTACATTGTCAAACCAATCCATCCTGAAGAATTACTGGTGCGCATTCGTCAGCACACCAACAGTGCGCGCATGCTGATGGAGGCACAGGGCGCACTGGATTCACTGCGCCAACATGTGTTTTGTATTGATAAACGCGGACATGTTTTATGGGCAACACCCGAAGCCCAGACTTTGTTGAATAAAACGCAGGAAAGGGCAGACTTCAGTAAGCTGAACGAACGATTCAGCCGCTGGTTACCCAGTGGTCAGGCTGGGCACGACCTGGCCCTGCCATTAGATGAACACAATGTTGCGCTGACCGTCTATTATTTTAAACAGACAGAAGAAGATGAATACCTGCTGAAAATTCAGTCTCCCGATGTTAAAATTGACCCTGCCATACTGGAAGAAAGCCTGGACATCACCTATCGTGAAGCAGAAGTTTTGCTTTGGCTGGCCCACGGTAAAACCAACCGGGAAATTGCCGAAGTGCTGGAAATGAGTCCGAGAACGGTGAATAAGCACCTGGAGCAAATGTACCCCAAAATCGGTGCAGACAATCGTACGGTTGCTGCCTCTGTTGCTATACAGATTATCCTTGGCGGGCGTATTGGGCGACCGCTGAATCAGGATGTTTCTGTTTAGGGTTGATGGATAAATGATTGTCCCAATCTGACGATGTATCGTGAAAATTAAAAAATAGTGTTTTTTGTCATCGGGCACTGATGATGACAGCGATACCATTGAAATGATACGAGGCAAAATCAGGTATCACTGGCTTCTTTCAGGTCAATGGTGGAACCGCTGCGCTTGTTCCACCCTACGGTTGGGGTGGTATTGGGTAGGGTGGAACAAGCGCAGCGGTTCCACCTTGTGTCAACGGAAAAATCATAAATACAAAAAACCAGACGCCCAATACGCCGATTTTTTCAAACAAACAACGTTACCGCAAACTGATGGAGTGTTAACGCCACATTGACGAAGGTCAGTGTCCGGTGGTTTCGACTTCCTTCATACAAAAATGACAATTATTGTTCGAGCGATCCTTGGCTGTATTTTCCGGTTTGACGGGCAGGGAAGTATGCGAGGTTGATTCGTGAACCCTTATCCTGATTGACTCTTAGTCTGTGATTTTTTGAACCGCCTGTCCACTGTCAATGAGATCTTGTAGCACCTGATTGTTTTCCATGTCGGGTTCAGAAATATCGATAATCTCAGTTATCGTCAAAAGATTAACACCCAAAGTTGTTATTTTGTCATCCATTGAATGGACGCTTATTTTATATTGCCCGGGTTCCCAGCCTTTTTGAGGACGAAGAAAAACGTATTGCTCTCGCCCATTAGTGTTGATGGGCTGATTGGTTAACAACATAATTTCCCCACTTTTAAGGCGTTGCCATTTAACCAGTAGCGTTGAACGGCTTCCTGGAGACGTTATGTGTGCAAATATAGTGTCAAATTTATTTACGCGGGCATTAGGATTTAATAATCGACTACCTTGTAATGGTGAGGTCGAAAAAATGATGGATATTTGTTGAGTGTTGTCATCATCACTATCTGTGAGGGCAACCTCCAGCAATCGTTTGGCAAAACCTCGACTATCATTAATCTTCTGTAATCCATCCTCATCAAACAAGCGGGTTAATTGTTCATCGATTATGGGTTGCGGCAACATTTCTATTCTTTCTATTAGATCGGAGTAGTTTACCGAGTGTGAAATGGGCAGATTATTCTGTTCAATTTGATTTGCCAGATTTTTGTTTATATTTTCAAGGTAGGCAATTTCTCCATGAGCATTGGAGAGTTCTTTTCTAATGTTTTCATCTGAAACTTCAGCATCTTCTGTTGTCACTACAAAATTAGTATACTGGGATAATTTTTTGGTTTCGATATGGTGTGCTGACACAGGTGCAGATGGCGGCCGGGTATTATACTGCATCGCAGTAAAATACCCGGCCGCAAAAACCGTTATCGTAAAACCAAATAGAGTTATTGTCGATTTCATTGTGGTTTTTTCAGGCTGTTATTTTAAGCTGCCATAATTGCACCGACAATATTATGATCAGGTTAATCACATTTGCTGCTAGCCTCACAAGCACTTTTACTGGCATAACAAAGAGAAGATCCATCACAGGTGTAAGCCCCGCTTATGCCTGGACAAGTTTCTGTGGATTTTAATGTGCGGCAGGATGAGTCATCGTCATCCCTGCAACCGGAAATAGCAATTATTACGAATACTATAAAAATATAAAATTTCAAAGTCCCTTTTCCTTGTATATATATAAGCAAGATATCTAAAAAAACACAGATACATCAATCGTACCTTAAAAATCCCAACCTTTCGACGCAAACTATTTTTAATGATGTGAAAAAGGTGATATTACCTTTTTGCTGTACAAAATTTCACAGTGGAGGAGAGCATTCATTAACTGGATATAGAAAATGGGTGAAATGAATACAAAAGCTGAGTCAGAAGGGGGGGGGTGAGTTCGTGCATCAGTTGAGGCTGTAAATCATTCTGTGTAACTGTTAGTTTTAAGTTGGTCAACCAATCATTCTTTGGACTCAATAATAAAGTTACTCAGTAGAGTAAGAGTCAAGAACTCCCTACCTTTTTCTATTGTTTTTATGTGGTCTGTTACGACCGCATCCAATGTCATTAATCTGGCACCAAACCTGCATCAGCTTGTGAAATCAATTCGTTAGCAACGATAAAACGATCAACGAGCAGTCAGTCTGTGTTGGCAGCAAGAGGCTTGCGGGTATTCATTTGCTGAATTTTTACCGTCAATCATTCTTTAATGATGTACACAGGGAGCGATGTATTCGCCCTATGGTTTCGCTGTGCCTGTGTGTTGTGTATGGCTGTTTGCTGGTTTGGTTGGCCGGTCATCCTGTCATGGCTGATCAATCCGCTGCAGCGAAGCTTGATGCAGCGAAGCCCGGCGGTGCGCAGGCGGGTCAACAATTCAATACGCCGGTTCCGCCAAATATGCGACGTTTTCTTGCCCGGCCACCGGCTGATCCGGCAGAAGAGCCGGTGGCCGGGCAGTTTAAGGCTCCCGATGAGGTGCGTCTTTCTGTGACTAAAATTCAACTTACGGGTGTGGTTGATCGTCCGGCGCAGGATATTTTACGCACCGAGCTGGCAGCGTTTGTGGAGCAGAAACGTTTGCTGATGCTGGCGGCAAATGATCGCTCTTCCAGCGTGGAGATAACACCCGCAGAGCGGGCCCGGATACTGAAAGAAATTGAAGCGATGGCCGATGATGAGAGTCTGGATAACAGTCTGGCAGCACTGGAGGAAAACATTCGTTCCATGCGCAAAAAGGCAGGAACCGGGGACCGTTTGACTTTGCATCAACTGCAAGAGATTGCCGCTCAGGTGGCTCAATATTACCGGGATCGGGGTTTTATTCTGGTGCGGGTGGTGATTCCTCCGCAGACGATTTTGCAGGGTGTTGTCAGTCTGCGCATTCTCGAAGGGGTGCTGGGTAACGTGACGATTGAGAAAAACCGGGATTACCGGCGTGAGCAAATGTTACGTCCTTTTGAAGGGCTGCTCGGACAGCCGGTGATCAAGGAGGATATTGAGGCCGCTATGTTGGCACTTAATGATTATCCGGGGTTGAAGACATTTGCGGTTTTTCGACCGGGACTGAATCCGGGTGAGACGGATTTGCTGGTGTCGGTTATCGAAGAAAATACGGCGGGCAGTCGGGTGCATGTGGACAATTACGGTTCGGAGTTTACCGGTGAATTTCGTACTCGTCTGGATGTTCATTGGAATAATCCGCTGAATGCCATTGATAAACTTACTGCCAGTTTATCGAAAACCATTGATCCGAATAACGGTGCTTATGCCGCGTTGAATTATGAACGTCATGTATTCGGCCCCAATAATATTTTTGGTGTGGGTGCCAGTAAAAATAATTATTCACTGGGCGCGGCGCTGGAGCCATTGGGTATCAAAGGAACGACGACGTTGGCGCAGGTGTATTGGCGTCACACCTTTCAGCGCAGCCGGTCGTTTAACAGTTACGGTTTACTTCAACTCAGTCGTAAATCTGCAAGGCTGGATGTTACCGAGGGTGAAGACCGGGCAGATGAGTTGACGGTGGCCAGTATTGAAACCGGTTTTGACTGGTCCAGCCGTACCCGTCGGCATCTGGTACGGGGGCGTATTCAATACAGTGAAGGTTTTGACGGGTTGCTGGGGGCTATGGAACCGACTCGTGATCCGGCACAGACCGATACCAGTCGGCGTGGTGGATCGGGGGTTTATGCCGGAGGGCAGTTTGCGAAAACAAACCTGGATTATGATCACTGGTATCAGTTAACACCGAAACACACATTACATTTTTCGTTGCGTTCACAGGATTCGGATGATTTGCTGACATCGCTGGAGCAAATGCCGATTGGCGGTCCGAATAGTGTACGGGCTTATTCCACTTCTGAGTTTTTACGTGACAAGGCGGTTTCGGGCAGCGTTGAGTGGTTGTTGCGTGCGCCGGGGTTTTCACAATGGAAGGCTTTTGGCAATAAGCGCTGGGGTGAGGTTTTGCAGTTTGTGGTTTTTGCGGATTATGCAAAAGGCTGGCTGAATGATCCGTTGGCCAGTGATCGTGAGGTGGTGAGTCTCAGTGGCATGGGGGCAGGGGTGCGTTTTCAGTATGAGAAATTTTCCGCCCGGTTTGAAGTGGCCAGTGCATTGGGGGATGAGCCAGTAGGTAATGAACGTGACCCGCAATACTTTTTTGAGTTGAATTATTTGTTTTGACCGTGATGATTTGTGAGTACGCAGGATATAAAAGAGTTGAGGGTTGTAAAACAACTTCTGTATGTTTCTCCTTTCAAAGGGCGAAGGGAAAAATATCGTTTATTGGAAAACGTTTAAGATGAATAATTTTTGGGAAAAAAATGGAATTCTTGTCGGCGTTGTCACCAGCATGTTATTGGTGACTGGGTTTCCTTTGTCATCACTGTCTGCTCCACAGGGCGGAGAAATCACTTCCGGTTCCGGCAGCATACAAACACCCAATGCACAAACCACTGTGGTGAACCAGCAAAGCCAGACGCTTTCCATTAACTGGCAAAGCCTTAATCTTTCTGCTGATGAGTTATTGCGTTTTGAACAGCCTAACCGTGAAGCCGCTGCATTGAATTATATTCTTGATCAACGACCCTCTGACATTCTGGGAAGAATAGAAGCGAATGGCCGGGTGTTTTTAATGAACCCCAATGGGATTGTTTTTGGTGAGTCGGCACGCATTAATGTGGGCGCGCTGGTGGCCGGCAGTTTGCAGGTGGATTTCGATTCGCTGAAGAATAATGCTGAATTCAGTTTTACCACAGGCACGGGTCTGGTGGAAAACGCGGGGCAGATTGTGGTGCAGGAGGGCGGTTCAGTTGCTTTGGTAGGGCAAACCGTAGTCAACAGTGGAACGATTTCGGCACGACTGGGAAAGATACATTTGTTATCCGCCGATACGGCAACACTGAGTTTTGATCGTGATGGCCTGATTCAATTCAGTGTGCAGCGCGAAACGCTGGAGAATGTGCCTGGTGCAGAATCAGCCATTAACAATACGGGTGTCTTGCAGGCTGATGGTGGTTACGTGGTGCTTGAGAGTCGTGCGGCAAATGATATTTATAACAATGTCATCAATAATGAAGGTTTGATTCAGGCAAACCGCATCAGTAATGAAGGCGGGGTGATCCGTCTGGTAGGGTGGGGCGGTAATGTCATTCATTCCGGTGACATTAGTGCTGTGGGTATGAATGATGCTCGCGGTGGTGATGTGGTTATTTTGGGGGAGCGTGTCGGTATATTGGGGGATGCGACGATAAATGCCTCGGGTGATACCGGTGGCGGTAACATTGCCATTGGTGGCTTTCGCAGAGGGGCCGGTGAGCATGTTGCAGCGTTTACCCAGGCCGGAGCGGATACCCGTATTCAAGCTGATGCCATTAATACCGGGCAGGGTGGCGAGGTGGTGTTGTGGGCTGAAGATACGACCTGGGCATCCGGCAGTATTTCGGCAACCGGGGGTGCTATTTCCGGTGATGGTGGTTTCGTGGAAATTTCCGGCAAGCAGGGGTTGGTGTTAAGTGCCAGTGTTGATCTTTCTGCAAACAATGGCGAACTTGGTACGCTGTTGTTAGATCCCACCGATATTACTATTTATGATCAGGCGGATGGCGTACAGGGGAATGATGGCTTGTTGCCAGACTTGTCCAATACTACGCAGGGTGCTGGTACTTTTGATATTGGTGAACTGGCACTGGAGGCATTGCTCAGTAACAGTAATCTGGTGCTGGAGGCAACCAATAACATCACCATTAATGACCTGGCCGATAATACGTTGGCCTTTGCGATTGATAGTGGTGGTTCTATCACTATATCGGCAGATACTGACAGCACAGGTGGTGGCAGCTTTACCATGGATGCCAGTGATACGATTTCCACACAAGGAGGGTCGCTGAGTATTTCCGGTGCGGGGGTGACGCTCGGCTCTCTGGATACGGACGGTCCGGGTGTGGATGGCATTATTACAGTGAACAGTACCGGCAGTGTTGTGATGGGCTCGGCCAACAGTGGTACACAGGCGCTGACGGTTGCCATTGATACCGATGCCAATGGTACGGAAACGCTGCGCTTTACCGGCACGCTGGCGGGGAGCAGTGTGAGTCTGCAAGGTGGCGGTAACGGCGGTGATACGCTGATTGCACCCAGCCAGCCTAACACCTGGGTGGTCAATGCATTAAACAGTGGTACGTTAAATGGTGCCAGCTTTTCCGGTTTTCCCAATTTAACCGGTGGCAGTGATGATGACAGTTTTACGGTGACCGGTATTGGCAGTATTGACGGGCAATTTGATGGTGGTGCGGATGTTACAGGGGATACCGTGGATTACGCGGGTGCCACCGGTGTTGTTTCTGTTACGCTGAATACCGATGTGACCAATATTGAAAACCTCATCGGTGGCGGGGCTGACTATTCCCTGTTAGCGGATAATGTGGCTAACACCTGGGTGATCACTGCACAGAATGATGGCACCGTAGGGGGTGTCTCATTTACTGATTTCAGTAATCTCACGGGTGGCAGCGATACGGATGACTTTGTTCTGAGCGGTGGTTCAACCACTGGCACGATTAACGGTGGCGCAGGCAGCGACAGTCTTACCGCAAATAATTCAGCGAATAACTGGAGTATTTTGTCAGCGGATGGCGGCAGTGTGGATAGTGTGTTTGCCTTCAGCAGTATTGAAAATCTTGTCGGTGGTACCGGAACGGATGCCTTTATTCTCAATACAGGCTCCATCAGCGGTACTATCGATGGCGGTGCCGGTAATGATTCACTGGCACCGGATAATGTGGCCAATACCTGGAATATTACGGCAACCGATGCAGGTACAGTGACCGGGGTAGGAGCATTTAACAACATTGAAAATCTCAACGGGCGAAATGATACCGATGATTTCAGTGTTGCCGACGGGGCAGGTATTACCGGCACCATCGATGGTGGTGGTGGTACTGATACCATCGACCTTTCACTGCAAACCGGTGCAGTACTGGTTGATCTGGCCAGTGGCCGTTATGTCAATCTTGAACTGTATACCGGCAATGGAGCCAACAGCTCAATAGTGGGTGATAACGTGCCCAATGTGTGGAGTATCAATGGCAGTTCAGACGGTGTTGATGACGGCACTGTGGGTACGGTGGCGTTTATTGATTTTGCCAACATTACCGGGGGCTCTGATGCGGACAGTTTTTCATTGTCTTCCGGTACGTTAAGTGGCGCACTTAGTGGCGGTGCAGGAACCGATACATTGATTGGTGACAACACGGCAAACACCTGGACTATTTCTGCGGCGGATGCGGGCAGTGCAACAGGGGTAGGTTCATTTGCTGATATTGAGAATCTTACCGGCAATGCTGATACGGATGATTTTGCATTTGGTCCGGCAGGCAGCTTGAGTGGTGTGGTTGACGGCAGTACAGGTACCGATTCCGTGAATTATTCAGCAGTGGCAGGGGCGGTCACTGTGGTGATTGGCGCAGCCGGTTTTTCCAATATCGAAACCTTTGTGGGCAATAACACTAACAGCACATTGGTGGGTGCGAATACGAGCAATGCATGGACCATCACCGGTATCAACGATGGTACGATTAACAGCACCACCTTTACAGATTTTAATAACCTGACGGGTGGCACCAGTGACGATACCTTTGCATTATCCGGTGGCAGTATCAGTGGCGTTATTGATGGCGGTTTGGGGGTTGATACCCTGATCGGGGACATTGGCGCAAACACCTGGGATATTATCGGTGCTGATTCGGGAACCGTTTCGGGTGTTTCCGGTTTCAGTGATATTGAGAATCTTACCGGCAATGCCAATAGTGATGATTTTATTTTTGCGGTGGGTGGCTCATTGTCCGGCACAATTAATGGTGCGGCCGGTGCCGACAGTGTCAGTTATGCGGCAAAACCGGGTGCAGTGAGTGTGGACTTGTCTGATGCCAGTTTTAGCAGTATTGAAACATTTATCGGTAACAATGCCGACAGCACATTAATCGGCATTAATGCATCAAATACCTGGAACATCAGCGGCATAAACGATGGCACTGTGGGTATTACCAGTTTTATTGACTTTAATAACCTGCAAGGAAATAACGGCACGGATGATTTTATCTTGTCCGTTGGTGGCAGTATTACCGGCAGCATTACCGGCGGTGCAGGAAATGACTCTGTTCAGGGTTATGATACGGGTGCAACCTGGAATATTACCGGCGTTGATGTGGGCAACCTGTCGGCGGTGGGTGGTTTTAACGGAATAGAAAGCCTGCTGGGCGGAAATGGTGTAGACACGTTTGTTTTCGCCAATGGCAGCAGTTTCAGTGGCATTATTAATGGTGGTGCGGGTACGGATACCGTTGATCTTTCCGCTGAACTGGCAGCTGTCAATGTGGATTTATCGGCTTCTTCATTGCTTAATATTGAATCGTTTATTGGCAATAACAGTAACAGCACCTTTACGGGAGACAACACGGCCAATACCTGGACGATTACCGGTGCAAACAGCGGTACGGTGAACACCGTCAGTTTTTCCGGGTTTACTGATTTACTGGGCAATAATCAGACGGATCAGTTTTTTGTCACAGGCGGTTCCATTTCCGGTTCCATTGCTGGTGGTGCGGGCAGTGATTCATTAACGGCCGATAACGTTGCCAATACCTGGATTATCCTGGGTGCGGATCAAGGTAATGTGACCAATATCAACAGTTTTTCACAAATTGAAAACATGACCGGTAATAGTCAGCTGGATGCGTTTGTTTTTGGTAACGGCACCAGCATCAGCGGTATTGTCGATGGCGGCGGTGGTAATGACTCTGCCGACTTCTCCGCCGAAGCAGGCAGTGTCAATATTGCACTGGGCGCAAGCGCGTTCACCAATATTGAATTGTTTATCGGTAATAATATTGACAGCACCATAACCGGCCCGGTCAGTTCCAACCTCTGGAATATTACCGGCAATAATGATGGTACGGTGGGTTCTGTTGCCTTTACCAATTTTAACAACCTGTTGGGCAACGTTTCTTCCGATGATTTTCAGTTTCAGGATGGCAGTACCATTACCGGACTGGTGGATGGTGGAGCAGGGCTGGATACGGTGGATCTTTCACAGGAATCCGGCGTTGTTAACGTGGTGCTGGGCAGTGGCGGTTTTGCCAACATCGAAACCTTTACCGGAAATAATTTGACCAGCACATTAACGGGCGACAATGTCGCCAATACCTGGACGGTGACAGCGGTCAACACCGGCAGTGTAGGCCCGGTGAATTTCAGCGGGTTTAACAATCTTGTTGGCAATGCCAATACTGATGATTTCAGTCTCAATGGTGGCAGCATTACCGGCAGTATTAATGGCGCTGCGGGCGCGGACAGCATTACCGCCGATAACTCCACCAATAGCTGGACCATCACTTCGGCGGATGCCGGTTCGGTAACCGGTATTTCTGCGTTCTCAAATATTGAAAACCTGGCAGGCAGCTCCGGCACAGACAACTTTGTTTTTGCCGATGGCAGCAGTATTTCAGGCAGTGTGGATGGGGGCGCTGGAACCGATGCCGTTAATCAGGCGGCACAAACCGGTATTGTAAACATTACCCTGGGCGGCAGTGGTTACAACAACATTGAAGACTTCACCGGCAACGGCACCAACAGCACATTGACCGGTGACAATATTGTGAACACCTGGAGCATCAACGGTCTGGATACGGGGACTGTGGGGCCGGTGAGTTTCACCAGCTTCAGTAACCTTCAGGGCGGTACAAACAATGACAGTTTTGTGATTAACAGTGGATCACTCAGCGGACAAATCAATGGTGGTGCAGGTAATGATCTGATTCAGGCCAACAACATTGCCAATACCTGGAACATAACCAGCGCGGATGTGGGTGATGTGACCGGTGTGGGTTCATTTGCGGGCATTGAAACCCTGATGGGCAATGCCAGTACGGATCGGTTTATTTTTGCTGATGGCAGCAGTTTCAGCGGGGTGATGGACGGTGCCGGTGGTACTGATACCGTGGATTATTCTTCACAAACCGGCGCGGTGATTGCCGCATTGGCCAGCGGACAATATCAGAACATCGAAAGTTTTGTTGGCAATAATATTAACAGCACTCTGGTGGGTGACAATGTGGTTAACAACTGGTTGATTACTGCTGCCAACGCGGGCACGGTCAATGGTGTTAATTTTTCCGGTTTTAATAATGTCACCGGCAATGCCAGTGTGGACACATTCACCATCGCCACCGGCAGCATTACCGGCAGTATCAACGGTGGCACGGGTAACGACACGATTCAAGCCGACAATACCAACAATATCTGGAATGTGCTCAGTCCCGATGCAGGCGACCTCACCAATGTTAACGACTTTCAAAATATTGATAACCTGCTGGGTGGTAATGCAGTGGATACTTTTAATATTGCAGCCAATATTTCCGGCAATATCGACAGTGGTGGGGGAGATGACATTATTAATATTACTGGCCCGCTGACTGTAGGAGGTAGCGTGAGTGGCAACAGCGGTGCAGATATCCTCAATGGACCGACACAAAACAGTAACTGGGTTATTTCCGGTGCCGATAGTGGCAATGTGAATGGCATTGCCTTCACTCAAATGGAAACACTGGCGGGCAATACCGGTAACGATATCTTTACAATCACCAACAATGCTGTCGCCAATATCAGTGGCGGTATTAACGGGGGAGCAGGGGATGATGACCTACAGGTGGATTACATTGCTGCGTCCACGCGCACGATTATTTTTGACGGCGGTACCGGCACCGATAGCATTACTCTGACAGGCTCGGGTACCGGTCTGACCAATAATTATGTTTTTGGCCCCGCCAATGATCAAGTGGCTATCACCACCACGTCTGCCACCAATACGCAACTTGTTAACGGGACGGGCATCGAAAATATTGTCGATACACTCAGTGCTGACAATATTTCATTGACGGGCAGCAGTGGTGATGACGCCATGGTGTTATCGCCGGGCGGTATTGCTGGCGCCCAACCGGTCAGTTTTCAGATCAGCGGCATGCCTTCGCTGCAATTTTCCAATAAAACCAATCTTACACTTGATGCCGGTTTGGGAAATGATGTCGTACAAATCAACGGCGCTGTGCAACTGGCCGGGAATATCACCATTGCGGCGGAAACCATTAGCGAAGGTGCGGGAGGTGTATTGGTCGCCGATACGTTGACGTTTAATCAGGCCACAACCATCGGTACATCAGGTCTCGCATTGGCTACCTCAGTAAACACCTTGCAAATTAACGGCCCCACTGTGGATGCCTACATCAACGAAGCCAACGGTCTGGCGATTGCAGTGGATAATGTGACCGGTGTTCTGGATATTTCCACAGGATCAGGTGATATCACCTCCGCAGGCAGTGTGGTTGTCACGGGGACTTCTGCGTTTACGGTCGGCAATGGCGGCTCCATTGTGCTGGACGATGCCGGTAACCGGTTTGCCGGCACGCCCGCATTTTTCTCCACAGGCACGATTAACAATTTACAGTTAACCGACAATAGCGCCGTTGACTTGCCAATACTGATCCTGAGTGGAAACCTCACGGTTATTTCCACTGGCGCGGTTACCCAGACGGGTGCATTAACCATCCAGGGAGCAACAAACATCAATGCGGGTGCAAACAACATCACCCTTGATAATGCTGCCAATGATTTTATAGGCGACGTCACCCTGCAAAACAGCGGCGGAGCCGACACCCGTATTACCGATGTGAATAACATCACCCTGGCAGCCTCCAATGTTGGCAGCGGAACGCTAACAGTGAATGCAGGTGACATCAGCCAGTCCGGTGCCATCGTGCAATCGGCCAATGCGGGTGCTGCACGGTTTACCGCCACAAATGGCAACATTACACTGGGCAATGGTGGTAATGATTTTACAGGAACGGTGTTTTTGAATAACGTTGGCGGTGGTGATATTGCGCTGACGGAAAGTAACGGGCTTGCTTTGGGTTCATCGGCCACCAATGGGGGAGACCTCACCATTACCGCCACGAATGGCATTACACTTTCCGGTACAACCACTTCCAGTGGAGGGGATGTTACGATTACCGCGAATACGGGTGATATCCAGCTAGGTCGTGTGAATTCCGCTGCCGGCCGGCTTACCGTCAATGCAGTGACCGGCAGTGTTATTGGTAACAACAGCCCGATTCCAGACCCCAACCTGAGCAGCCAGACACTGGAAATTCTTGCCGGCGACACTATCGGTGATTTTAATAATCCCATCTCGGTGAATGTACCTTCCGGGGGTACCAGCTTTTTCGTCGCGGGTGTTGGCTCAGCGAATATTATTGGCCTTGCGGGCACTATTCTGGATGGTTCGGTGAATGTTAATGATGTTGCTGCTACCAACCTGGCTGTGGGCAAAGGACAAAGTGTTTCCTTTATTAAACAAAATGTCACACCTGTTCAGGTTGCATTGCAAAACCCACTGTATAGCGTGTCGGGCGGTGGATTGAATCTTGCGATTCCATTGGCTGAATTGACTCAACCATTGCAGCCTGAAGAAGACTCTGAGGATACGGTTCCTGACGTGAGTGAGTGAGTGAGTGAGTGTTAAAGGTACTCTGTGTTGTTAACGAAAAGTTAGAAGAAATGCAGAGGCCACAGAGAAAATTATTTATGACCACAAAGTAATTTTTACCATCCAGCGTATCTTAAATCTACTGTATATTATGTTATTTGTCCTGGATAAAACTTTTCCTCGGAATACTCCTTTTTATTCACTTGTTATTTTCTTGTTTTTCTTGTAGCGTTAGCCGTCTTGGATGAAATTTAAAAAAACTTAAAAAGTTTTGGTTATATCTTGAGTCGTTATCTGATCATTCAGTAAGCCGGGTTTGGTATAGTGGCCATGCCAGTGGAAATGAACTAATGCTTTCATTGACACATGATTCTGGTTGTGAGGCAGCAGCATTCCCAAAAGACACTATAAAAATTAGTGATATAGCGAAACATAAATTATTAATCCGGAAGTTTTTGAAAACCACCAAAAAAACGTCAAAATTTTATGGTTGTTATACCAAAGAATTTGCACGAACATGGAACAGTGTCTTCGGGGTGCCTACTGCTGGTGCTGAAGAAAAGATTGATTTTGGCGTGATAAATCGTCATTCAAATATCATAAATGTTATGGAGCGAATTGAAAAAACACCAACCAGTAGAGGATTGCCTGATTGGACGGAATTTAAATGAAGTCCCTTCCAGAAAAAATAATTCTACCTTTATTATTAATTATGCTATTTTTTAGCGTAAACAGTTATTCAGCAGATCCAGTTAATGACTCATTAGAACAAAAATTGTTAAAGTCGGTAAAAAATCTTTACCTTGGTAAACATGGTTTGGAATACCCATATGATCAGCCTGCACTAAACCGCTGTATGAAAAATCAGTACCAGCCCTGCTTAAGAGTATATAGAAAAGTTGAAAATGCAAAAGAAAATATTTTATCAATACCTGGTGATACTGCTCTTCCAGTAATTTTAAGTCTGATTAAAAAATCCTGTGGCTCCGAAGATGAAGTTCAGGCAAATTACGTTTGTCATGGAAGTATCATGGCATTATATTTTTACAATGGTCGAAATCATGATATAGAAATACTGTCTGCCATTAAAAGTTACAACAAAGCAACCAAAAATATTATTTTCAATAATGATTTTTCATGGTTTTATAATAGATCAAATAAAAGTGATTGGGTGGATTATCTTGAGTCTGAAGACATTTCCTGGGATTATGAAGGTTCAAAAAAAGAAGTTATTAAGGCGTTTTTATCTTCTCCGACATCTGCTCCATTATGGTCAAAGCACTAAATTTGGACTGAATGATTGACTGTGCAATATAACTGTTGCTGCCGTCCTTTAGAAGATAACCGGTTGCACCAGCTTCTATTGCCCGAATAACATGCTGTTCATCGCCAAAGACAGTAATGACAGATAGCATCTGTAGAGTAATTCAGATGGTACAGTTTGTGAATCAGCTCAGTTCTATCTCCATCAGGTAGGCCCAAATCCACCAGTAAAACATCCGGTTGACTCTTTTCAAGCTCATATTTTCCTTCTTGTAGCATGCCAACTGCCGCAGTAATATTAAGCTGCTCATGTGCATTTATGATCGATGCAAGTAAGGTTCGGGTATGCGGGTCATCCTCGATGAGCAGCACTGAATATTCTGTGGCCATTTTACCACTCCACTCACATTAACTTTATGACTTGATATCGCGCAAACGATCAACTTGGCAAGGTTGACCTGGAGCGTCTTTGCCGTGTTTATAGGCGGCCAGAAAAATAAATGATATTTCAGATTGAATACAAAGTTGACTCGCTGGGACAGCTTTTTCAATTGATACCCTTCATTTTCAACATGTTCTTAGTGTTGGGATCCAAAGCCTCCCAGGCAAGCGCCCTGGTAGAACAGGAAGTTATGTTGTCGTGGCGTTGACAGGTGACGTGTTATTTCCAGTACGGCTACTGTAAATACTGACACGACCCAGTTAATTCGCATGATTCCTCCCGACTCGAAACCTTTTTTATCTCTCGTTCGTTGTAACGTGGATTTTTGATAAAAATGTGTGGCTGTGAAAAATAGTAGCAGAGGCCGCATGCGATTTTGTTGGCATTTTTTAGAGAAACCTAAAAAAACCTTACACATGGAGCGGTAACTATGAATTTAAAAACAGTATTGGGTGGATGTATCGGCATTGCCAGCATTATGCTGGTGGGTTGTGGTGGTGGAGGAAGTGATCCGTCTCCTTCTGATCCATCGCCTTCTGATCCAAATCCTTCTTCAGGTGTGAATAATGTCACCCTTGGCGGTACTGCGGCAAAGGGCATTATTAATGGCGGCAACGTAGTGGCTGAGGAACTGGATGCCAGCGGTAGCGTGCTCGCCGGGATTGGCAGTACCACTACCGCTGCCGATGGCAGCTACACCCTTACCATCGACGATGATTATAACGGTGGTCCCATTAAGATCACGATCAATGCTGATGAAAATACCCAGATCAAATGTGATGTGCCATCGGGATGCGGTATGCGCACGGATGACATTGCAGACAGTGATACCGTTATTGACTTCAGTGAATGGTATAAACCTGGTAACGGCAATCTGACGATGATGGCGTTGCTTGCTGGAGCGGTTAGCAATGACACCATCAGTGTCAATATCACACCTTATACGCATCTGGCCGCCAGACGTGCCATGGCAGCCCCTTCACTGACGCCTGCTGAGGTGTCCGATGCAAATTCCAGGGTGTCCAACCTGCTGGGAGGTGGGGGCATCAATATTCTCAGCACCCAGCCTCTGGATATCACTGATGCCGCCGTCGTTGATGATGCAGACGCAACTGAAATTGCCTATGCCGCCCTTTCGGCTGCTATCGCTGGTCTGGCAGATACAAGCGGCGGCACTCCGGACATTAATGCGGTTCTTGAAACCCTGTGGGGCTCGTTCACCGATGGCGGCCTTGTTCCTGATGACAGCGGAACGGTGACGGATGACAGCACCATTTCTCTGCAAGAAATCGTGGATGGCGCAACAAGCGTTTTTGCCGAAATGAATATCGCTGATACTTCAAATACCTTGACGTCGTTGCAAGAGGTTATCGATGCTGCTACTGGCGGCAGTGTTATTCCAGACCCTGGCCCCGACACGGGTGATACGGCGCTGGAGAAGGTCAAAGCCTTCGTAGGCGATGTGCGCACCTGGGGCACCGTCATTGAGGAAGAAACCAGAGTCAAGGGTGATGCTTTCGCCACACAGGTGGACTTGGCAGCCACTGCGGCTGATGCCAGCGTATCGACAATGGCTGGTCCTGCGATTCGGAACGCGATTGTTGCCGTATTCAGACGTCTTACGCACACAACGGCCACTGAGCTTAATGACGATGCTTATAGAACCGGTGCGCAGGATGATCCACAGTTTACGTCAGGTACCATTGCACACTCAGGTGGTGTTGTAACGATTACCGATGGCGTTATTGATGGCGTTACCATTAATCTGAGCGTACAGCTGCCGGATAATGAGTCCACCGTAACCTCTACTCTGACAGCTATTATCACTTCAGCAACACTGAGAAGCGCCTCTACTGATATCACCATTAATCGCGGTGCCATCGATGCCACGCTGGTTACACCGTACTTCGTCGATTATGTTGCCGTAGACACAGGTACTGCCGATCAGCCTGATATTTCGGGAGGCTCTATCGATCTGGATGCAGAGCTGACGCAAAAACAGGATGACCTTGGAACAGTGCTGGCTTCACCGGTCACCTTTGCCGGCACATTATCAACCACGCTGGTTAATGCCGTAAAAGATGGCACAACCGGCGAACTTTCCTGGCTGACGCCCGCTACTCTGGGCATGACGGGCAATATCAGTGATACCGATGGCAACAGCTTTGATGCCAGCCTGACGGCCAACATCAGCAATGCCGACAGCTTTACGCCTGTGACAGGGCCGGGTACTGATTCCGATATTGTGCTGGAAAATGCGGATAACTGGATGGTGGGAACGATTGGTCTTAACTTTGTATTACAGCTGGATGGCCTGCCGGAGGCTTCTGTCAATATCAGCGGTGATCGGACAGCATTTGAGACCGGTACGGCGACAGTAACCATCATCTACGGTGTGCGCAAAATTGTTATTGCGGGTGCCTTCAGTGATGAGGTATCAACGGGTAGCGTGACTATTACTAATCAGGACGGCGTCAGCATGAGCATTGCGGGTGCAGATTTTAATGCATTAACCGGTGATATCGAATACAACGGCCAAATTTATGGCAGCATCGACACGCTGGAGAATGGCCTGACAAAAATCACGTATACCGATGGTTCTTTTGAAACCTTGTAAAACTTATTTGTCATTAATCATTACTGGGCGGCCATCTGGCCGCCCTTTTTTTTAGAATTATTTTTGTACCGGGTGAACCGGCTGTTTTTTCCGGCGGGTAAAACCTAACCCGAGAAGACCCAGGCCCATCAATGCCAGGCTGGCAGGCTCCGGTATTGTGGATACAAGGGTAAGTTCTGTTAATGTGCCAAAAACACTGAGAACCACAGGCCCGAAAGGCTCTGTTACCACATAGCCAAAACTGGCTTCGGTAAAATCTGCAATATCGGGTGGCGTGAGTGGTAGTGAATCATCATCAAAGACACTGCTGGAGCCACCGAAAAGCTGAATACCCAAGCTTTGGAAGCCAAAGTCGAGAGCCTGGGCAGTGTACCAATCACCACCCGGAGTATTCCAGACATCAATTAACATGTCGGAGCTTAAGCCGGAAACCGTGTTGCCACCGATAGTAGCCTCCATGCCGTAGGGGAGCAGTACACTATGATACCCCCCATATTGAGGGTCTGCTGACCAGTCCGGACTGGTTGATTCGAAGGTATAAAAACCGGTAAAGGTCGTCCCGACACCCACACTGCCCCCGAAGGCATCGCCGGTACCCGGGTCATAAAAGTAGTTCGTTACCGTGCCCGAAAAACTAAATGTGACAGGCACGGCATAAGACGGTGCAGTCCACAACAGTGTCAGCAGTCCAAACGTTGCGGCGAGGTAATAATTTTTGAATTTCATGAGGGAGCCCTCCTTTGCTTGAACACTGTTATTGGTTATATACATAATTAACCATGCTCAATAATTGAGCAATATTCAGGCCAACCCTGTTAACTTATTGTTTAATAAGTTGAATTTTTAGAATGGGATGATGTGATATTGGTTTTGTAAATTATTTCGACAAAATGGACTGTTATCATTAACGAGTGGCTATCCCCTTGTTTTTTCTGGAAATACAAAGACAGCAAGATCAGTGGTTATTACACCCTCTAAACGATCAACTGCGGAATTTAGGTTAGAATAGCCATTCGCTTGTGACGTTGACGAGCGCTTCCTCCCCGTCTGGTCGTGACCAGGGAATTTTATTGGAAACATATCCGAAGCTTGTCAGGGACGCGAATTCAGATGCGAAAGAAATATCCGGTTTTCAAAATAACTCTGAATATCCTTGTTATTTTGATTGTCTTTTTTTCTGTCAAAATCTTTCTGCAGCGAGATCTGGTTGAAGGTCGTGTGCCCCCATTGGCAGGAGTCATGCTCAATGGTGAAAGTATTGATATCGAACATTATCAGGGTAAGCCACTATTGCTTCATTTCTGGGCAACATGGTGTGGCATCTGTAAACTGGAGGAAGAAAGCGTTTCTTCCATTGCTGAAAATCATCAGGTGCTCAGTGTATCCATGCAGTCTGGTGATGCCCATAAAGTGCAGTCATACCTTGATGAAAGGGGGGTTAATTTCCCCGTGATAGTGGATGAATATGGCGAGATAGCAAAACGCTTTGGTGTAAGCAGGGTGCCCACCAGTTTTATCATTGATCCACGGGGAAAGATTGTCTTTACTGAAGTAGGGTATACCTCGAACTGGGGATTGCGCCTGCGGTTATGGTTGGCAGATAAGTAATTGTTTTATTAAGGTTTGTATTCTGCCATCGCGGTCGCGATAAAATAAAATTGCTGCGCCGGGAACGCAATGGGTTTATCGTCTGGTACAAGCGTTTGGAAAAACACTTAATGTGCGCAGATATATTTGATCACAACAGGTTGAATCTAGGGTGAGGGCTTCATCGATCCGATATTATTACTCATTTATAAACTGCTCTCCGTAATCTTCACCTGCTTGTTTAAACTCCTGCATATGACCAATATCAATCCAGTATTCATGAATAGGGAAGCTGCTGACAGATTTTTTATTTTCCAATAAGGCGTTAATCAAACTGGGCATATCATAAAAACAATCGGCAGGGATGTCGTCCAGGGTGTGCGGTTCCAGCATATAAATACCGGCATTAACGCTGAAGCGCTGGATTGGTTTTTCCACCATGTCGAGCACTTTGTGGCCTTCAAGATTGATAACACCATAAGGAATCTGGTGGGTGTATTCACGGGTACACAAGGTGGCACTGCCAGACTGTTTTTGATGAAAACGCAATAAACGCACAAAATCAACTTTGGTCAACAAGTCACTGTTCATCACAAAAAAAGGGGTTTCGGGTCTTTTGGGTAACAGGCTCAATGCACCGGCGGTGCCCATGCGTTTGTGTTCTTCGATATATTCAATGTCAACGTTCCAGCGACTGCCGTCGCCGAAATATTCCTTGATCATTTCACCTTTGTAATTGATGCAAAGATAGATGTTGTGAAAACCATGGTCAGCAAAGTTTTCAATAATGGTTTCCAGAATCGGTTTTGATCCTACTTCCAATAGTGGTTTTGGTTGTGAGTGGGTCAGTGGATGCAGACGTGTGCCCAGTCCGCCTGCCATTAATACGACGGGATTGTCACGTACGGGTTCTTTGGGAGGTTCAAAGCGTGCAAGTCCGACCATGCAGCCGTTGGCATCAAGCAATGGCAAGTGTCGCAGGGTATACCGTTGCATGGTGCGTTGCCACAGGGATTCGTCTTCATCCAGCAGGCCGGTGGTGGGGTTGTCATTCATGAACGCGCTGATGGGGGTGTCGAGCCCGTCACCACGCAACAGTGCGCGGCGGATATCACCATCGGTTACGGTGCCGGCAAGATGACAGCCATCATCAACCACCAGAGCAATTTGCATGTTGCCATCGGATATGGTCATCAACACGTCTTTCATGTTGGCGTTGGAATGGATGGCGGTTTTTTTCCAGTCGTAGATGTGAGTTGCGTGGCTTTTCATCATGTCAGCGGCCTGTTATCAAAATCTACACTTTGATCACCGTACGTGTGGTCTGTTTTTGGCCGGTACGCCGACCGCCAGGCTATCGGCGGGGACATCCGCGATAACTACGGCTCCTGATGCAATAATTGCGCCATTGCCAATGCTGATACCCTGGTTAATGACGGCACCGGCACCGACATGTACTGACCGGCCGATCTGACAGGCTCCGCAAAGTACGGCACCACTGGCGATATGCGTATGATCGCCGATAGTGCAGTGGTGCTCCACCACTGCCCGGCTGTTGATCAGTACATTGTCACCTAATTGTGCGCGGGTATTGACGATGGCACCGGCAAGGATTTGCAGTCCCTGGCCATAAGAGACCGAAGGGCTGAGGCAGGCAGTGGGGTGAATGATGTCAGCAAAACGGTAGTGTTCTGCGGTAAAACGGTTGAACAGTGTTGCCCGGTGTTTGATGTCGCCTGTTGAGCCGAGGCCGTTAATCAGGCTGACTTCATCAGGGCTGTGCGACGACAATATCGCCGGATCATCACCCAGGAAATCCAGCCCGGCTAACATTGTCTTAGCATCCGGGGGGTGTATGTCGGTGAATCCCAGCAGGGTGTGTTGCAGGTTGCCGATGATTTCTGCTAACACGGCAGCATGTCCACCAGCACCGGCAAGAATCAGTGGTTTATTCACTGAATCACCTCATCAGCGTCATAATTTTGTCGCGCTGTTTGTCCCAGAATCTCCCAGTAGTCCATGGGCGAGCGTCCGTTACCGGGGCGCTTGATGATGACATTATCCGCAGTGAAAGGCTCTCCGCAGCGGATTGCCTGTGCGGCAATCAGGCTTTTGCGGGCGGCGATCATGTTGGTTTGTTCCGCTGGGCCGGGTACTTTGTCGGCTGAGCCCAGAGCCAGTGACAGGTCACGAATACCATCGATCATTGTTTTCAGTTCTGCGGGTTCCAGTGAGGCAAGGTGATCGGGCCCCGGTAGCTGACGGTCTAACGTGAAGTGTTTTTCAATGATGTGCGCGCCGCGTGCCACGGCGGCGAGTGAAACATGAATACCCAGTGTGTGATCGGAATACCCCACTGGCAGGCCGAAAGTTTCCGTCAGGGTATCCATGGCGCGCAGGTTGACCTGATCCGGCGGACAGGGGTATTCGGTGGTGCAGTGTAACAGCGCAACGTGTTTTTTCAGTAACGCCTGCCCCTGTTGATTGCAAAAGGCATCATTAAAGGCAGCGCGTGACGGAGGGGTTTCGTCATGTAAAAAACCGAAAGCGAGTACACCCAGAGCTTCACGGATCTCGGCCAGTGTCGCCATACCGGTGGAGAGAATGAGTGATCGCCCGGCCTTGCTGATTTGTAACAACAGCGGACCGTTAGTGAGTTCGCCGGAGCCCAGTTTGAGTCGGGGCAGGGCCATATCCTCGATCAGGAAACGGGCGCTGTCCGGGTCAAACGGTGCGGACAGGAATTCAATATTTTGTTTTTCACAACGGGCAAGCAGGGCATGGTGGTGGTCGAACGACAGGGCGAGACGTTTCAGCATGGCAAGCTGGGAACCCGGAGCATCGCAGGAGCCGCCTTCATTACGGACTTGATAACCGGCCTGTGCGGCGTGGCGGCTGGCCAGCGCCCCGGGGTTGAAGGTTTGAAATTTAACGGCGTTTGCACCGGTTTCAGCAGCGGCATCCACCATGGCCAGGGCGCGATCCAGATGACCGTTATGGTTCACACCGGCTTCGGCAATCACATAAACAGCATCATTCATGATTCTCTATTTTCTCCCGGACCGAAGTGTTTAAAAAACAGTTGGGCAATCTCAAGGTCTATTCGGGTATCAATGTCCACTGAACGTTCTTTCGGCATGAGATAGGCATAACTGTTGTCGTCCATATCGAGACTGCCACTCTCAATCAGTCGTGTGCAGTTGTAGACGTAGACAGCACCGTTCAATTGATAACTTTTGGGTAAATCCTGGGAACGTGTATTGCGGATGCCTGGCCGGTAGAAGCGGGCCATGGACAGATCATCCGGCAGAGTATTGCTCCATTCCGGCGGGTGGCCGGTTTCGCAAACACTGATAACCGCATCGGCGTGTTTTTCCAGTAACAGGTCGATAGCACCATCAATGTCCTGCGCAATGCGCAAAGGCGAAGTGGGTTGAAGTATCACCACGTAATTGTAGTGTTCTCCTTTTTCTCCCAGGGTTTTCAGTGTGTACAAAACAGCGTCCAGGCTGGTGGCGGTATCACCAGCCAGCTCCGGGGGGCGCAGAAAAGGCACTTCGGCACCGTATTGTTGGCCGATGTCAGCGATTTCCTGATCATCGGTGCATAACACCACACGATCCAGATGCTGTGCCGCTTTCGCCGCTTCCACCGTCCAGACCAGTAAAGGTTTGCCTGCCAGTGGCAGAATATTTTTGCGCGGTAACCGTTTACTGCCACCGCGCGCGAGAATTAATCCGAGAAAACCGGGCATAGGCTATAACCTGCTTGGCATGAAATCTGCTGCTGATTTCGAGCGTGATTAACGTTGGTGGCTATCTTACCCGGAGACACAGGCATGACAACAGCAATTGTAGTCGGTGGCGGTATCGGCGGTATCGTCAGTGCGCTGATGTTAAAACGAAACTACGATAATGTGTTGCTGGTGGAACGGGCACCAGTGCCCGGAGGATTGTTACGGACCTCGCATACCCGGGATGGTTTGTCCTTTGATTTTGGCACTCATTTTATTGCCACCACAGGGCGGGATGATCTCGATGAGCTGCTGTTCGATTTTGTGAGTGCGGAAGACTGGTACGAGTTCGATTACTTGAAGGCAGGTCATTATCATGGAGGCTCACTGAACCGGAACAGCACTTTTATTGATGCGCGCAGCCTGCCGCGACAGATCTATCTGGAAGGGCTGGAGCAGATGTTGCTCGCCACATTTTCGGGTGAAGCCCCCGCGAATCTTGAACAGCAACTGGATGACACTTATGGGGTGATTTTTCGTCAACAATTATTTACTCCGGTATTAAAAAAATTGTTTGGCGTTGAACCACAACAGTTAGCGCCTGATGCACATTTGCTATTTGGTTTACAGCGGTTACTCATATTGTCTGCGGATGCCAGTCGTGAATTGAAAAACCTCCCCCGGTATGACCAGTGTATTGCCTTCCATCAACTGAATGAAGGTGTGAACCGGGCCAGCGTATTTTATCCGCGTCATGGCGGCATTGGTCGCTGGATCGACGGGTTGACAGAAAAACTGATGGCCGCTGGCGTGGAAATGCTTGCCGGGCATTTTGTACAGGGCGTTAATCACCAGAATGGCCAGATTGACAGCATCATTCTGGACGATGGCCGGTGTCTGGATTGTGAACAACTGGTGTGGACGGTACCACCTTTCTTACTGGCAAAAGCCGCAGACCTGGAGGTACCCCTGCATGCACCACAGTTGCGGCATACCCGTTTGTTTCATTTTATTTTCGACAGACCTTTTACCACGGACCTGCATTACCTTTATGTGCATGATCCGGCCATGAGCGCCTTTCGTGTGACCCTGTATCCCAATGTTGCCGGTCAGAATCATGACCCGGAGCATGGCTACCACTGCACGGTCGAGGTGCTATCTGATGGAAAAGAAGAAGCATCTTTGTTAAGCGAGCGCGTTTGCAATGAACTGATTGCCATGGCGCTGGTGTCTGAAGGCGCCGTTTGTCGATATATCAACAGCGAAACTTTAGGAGCCGGGTTTCCGGTATTAAGCCGTGAATTTGTTATGGCTGGAAAACAACAGGTCGATTGTCTGACCCGGCAATTGAATAATCTCCACTTGCTGGGAAAATCCAGTGGCAGCGCTTTTTTTATGAATGATGTATTGCGAGAAGTGTACGATGCGCTTAACGTGGCGTAATGAGTGAAGATGCGCAAATGAAGGTGAGCCACAGTTTTCCCGGCTATAGCGAAGATGTCGTGAAAGCTGCAAGCCGCGCCTTGCAGGATGGATATTTTTCCGGCGACCGTCTCAAAGTTGAGGTAGAGGCACGTTTGGCATCCTTTACACGCGCCGGTTATGCGCAGGTGACGGGCAGTGGTTTTGCAGCCTTGCAGGCAGCCTTGATGGCAGCGGGTGTACGTTCTGCCGAAAAGGTCATTGTGCCTGTAGTGACGTGTCCGGGTGTTTACCACGCGGTTTGCTCATTGGGGGCAGAACCGGTACTGGTGGATGTTGGCGAAGAACTTCCCGTGCTGGATGCTGCCCGGCTCACAACGGGCATGACAGGAGTCCGCTTTGTCATTGCACCACATATGTTTGGGTTGTCTGTTGATTTGCGCCCTCTGCATGAACGTGACCTGATCATCATCGAAGATTGCGCGCAACGTCAGCAGACTGAGCGTGATCCCTTGGCAGCCGTTTCCGTGTATTCCTTTTCACCCACCAAGTTGCAGACCATGGGTTATGGCGGCGGTGTGGTGACAGACAACGCGACATTGCATAACAGGATTCAGTGTTTTTTATCGCCGGATGAAGCAGAGCAGGGGGGAACCACCGATGATTTGCCATTCCGTATCCATGCACCGGTTGCGGATTTTCAATGCGCCATGCTGCTGGCGCAATTGGATCGTTACCAGGACACCATCGCACGTCGGCAGGCATGGGTGAAAGAATATGACAGGCAGCTTGGCAGCTTGCAGCGGCTGCAAACCGACGTGCCGTTCCGTTACCTGTTGCGTTTGCCCAAAGGACAGTCTGCACCGGCACTGGCGCAAGCGTTACAACAGTGCGGTGTATCCGCCTGGCCACTGGGCTCACAATTGTTGCACCATACCTTAAAACTGCCGGGTGATTACCCGAATGCCGAACGCTGGCAACAACAACTGCTTTCCCTGCCATTGCACGAAGGCCTGGATGAAATCGGGGTTAACTATGTTTGCCGTCAACTGCTGGCGTTGCTGTGATGCGGGTTGCACTACATCAAAGCCAGTATCTACCCTGGCCGCCTTATTTCAGGAAGATGATGGCGGTGGACTGTTTCGTATTGATGGATAACGTGCAGTTCCAGAAAAACGGCATGCAAAACCGCAACCAGGTGCGCAACAAACAGGGAGCCTTCTGGTTGACCATACCCGTGTCCGGGAAGCTGGAAGATCATATTGCGGATAAACGCATCGCCGATGCAGGATGGACACGCAAACACTGGCAGTCTCTACAAACGGCCTATGGACGCGCACCTTACTGGCCGCAACACAAAAAGGCACTGGAAACACTGTATCAGGGTAGCTACACCACGTTAGGGGAAGTTAACGAGACGTTTATCCGCTTTTTTTTACGTGTGCTGGACATCGACATCCCGGTAATGAATTTATCCTCTTTGAATGTCAATGGCAGCAAGTCTGAGCTGGTGTTGAATGCCTGCAAAGCGTTGCAGGCAGATTGTTATGTCAGCGGTCATGGTGCCTCCGGTTATCTGGATGCTGACACATTTGCAGAGGCTGGTATCGTCATTGAATTTATGAAATCAACGCCACCGGTCTACACTCAAGGGAAAATGGATTTTATTTCCGGGTTGTCGATGATCGACATGCTCATGTACCAGAGCCCGGCACAAATCCGGGCCTGTTTGGAGAACGGATTGTGAATCACAGGTTCGATGTCATGCAAAACATATGGGAAGACCTGTACAAAGGCGGCCACAAACTGAGTTATCCAAACGATGTGTTTGTGCGTATTACTCACCGGCTTCTGGACAGCAACATGCATCCCCGTGTGCTTGATTATGGCTGTGGTTCAGGTGAAAACCTGCTCCATCTTGCACGGCGTGGATTTCAAATGACAGGTGCAGACATCAGTGACAGCGCACTGGAAATCACCCGCCACCGGTTACAGGAAATTGACCTGAATGCGGACCTTCAGTTAATTAACGGGGCGACATTACCTTTTGACGATGCCAGCTTCGATGTGATTGTGGCCTGGCAGGTGCTGACTTACAACGACTGGAACAGCCTGCCGGTCATCCTCGCTGAACTGGGCCGGGTGCTGCGTCCGGGCGGGATTTTCATTGCGACCATGAGCGCCCCCGGTGATTTTATGGAACAGAACGGCAAACCTTTGGGTAACGGCCTGTATGAATTGCAAAGCCGTGGTCAGGAAGGGGCACTCATCATGATTGTCCAGGAAGCACAGCTCCCCGGCTGCTTTCCTGGCAGGGCAATCAAGACCGGCTGGTTTGCCCATGAGTTCGACGGCATTCCCTCTCACCACTGGATTATCAGTTATGAAAAATAATGGCCTGTTAGCCGCCTGCAATGGTCGCATTAAAATATTTGTACTCACGGGTATCCGTTCCGAATATGACTTGATGTACCCGCTGCTTAACGCATTGCACATGGATGATGTTTTTGATGTCGGTGTGATTGTGGCGGGGGCTCATCCGACACCGTTACATGATTATTCCATTCGACACATTCGTGATGATGGCTTTCGTATTGTCGATGTCATCGAAAACCTGCTTTTCTCCGATTCCTGTGCCAGCAAAGCTAAATCAGCGGGTCTGCTTTTGCAGGGGTTATCACAAACCCTGGCACGGGAAACGCCTGACTTGTTATTGGTACTGGGTGATCGCGAAGAATCTGTGGCCGGTGCGCTGGCGGGTAGTTACATGTCCATCCCGGTAGTACATCTGGCGGGAGGCGACCATACTCACCCGGCCGGTGGTAACGTGGACGAAGAAGTGCGTCACGCTACCACCAAACTCAGCCATGTACACCTCACCATGGCTGAAGCACACAGCGAACGCGTGAAACAGCTGGGTGAAGAACCCTGGCGGGTGCATACCGTGGGTAGCGGCGGCATAGACCGGCTGCGCACTAACCCGGGCATCAGCCGGGAACAGCTCGCCGACGTCGTGGGTGAGCATGTATTGAGTGACTATCTATTGGTGATTCATCATCCGCTCAGTTCGGCCATTGACCAGGCCAGCGATGAAATGCAACGGGTGTTGGAACAGTGTCTGGCCACGGGTTTGCCGGTATTCGTCGGTGCGCCCAACAGTGATCCGGGATCGCAGTCAATTCGGGAAATGATCAATCGTTTTTCGAGTCACTCCCGACTGCATGCCTATTGTAACCTGCCACGGGATGCCTTTACCGCTATTCTTCGTTATGCCCGCTGCCTGATCGGCAACTCATCACTGGGTTTACACGAAGCAGGGTATCTTGGCTTGCCAACAGTGAACGTGGGTGAACGACAGAAAGGTCGTTTGTCAGGTGACAATGTACAGTTTGTAACGGCAGAGCCAGCAGCGGTTCAGGCAGCGCTTGAACGTGCGCTTGGCGATAAAAATTACCGTCAGAAAATTGATTGTGGCCGCTCACCCTATGGCGATGGGCACATGACAGAACGCACGGTGCGGATACTCAAGGATTTACCAGGCCGACAGCAATTACTGGCAAAAAAATTAACTTTTTAACCTAAAATTCGCAGTTGAATATATCCCTTTCCCGCTTGGTGGAACCGCTACGCTTGTTCCATCCTACGCAGCTGACGATTTTTTATATGGTGCTACAACTCGTTCTGATTGAAGTCTGCGCAATACAGAAGCTCTCGGACAATCGTTCCAGTGTATTGGGAGGTTATGTTGTCGTGGTACTGACAAGTGATGTGTTATAAACGCAGAGGACGCAAAGTTTTTAGTGTTTTTCTCTATGTCCTTTGCGTCTTTGCGTTAAATACCCGGTGATTCTTAAAGCAGACGTTTTGAGCGCTTAATTCCTTTTACCCCGATTAGTGCTTCTTAGGGTTTTCACGCTATACCGCAGACCAAACCGCAAATTCGTTACCATTGGGGTCACCAAAATGAAAACGCCGTCCGCCAGGAAAGGAAAAAACCGGTTTAATAACAGTGCCACCCGCAGCGGTAACTTTTGACAAGGTTTGCTCCAGATTGTCACTGTAAAAAACCATGAGGGCACTGCCATTACTGGTTGATACGGTCAGGTCAGATTTGAAGAATCCACCGTCCATACCTGCGTCAAAAAAGGCAACATACTCGGGGCCATAATCTTCAAAGCGCCAGCCAAACACTGAGTTGAAAAAGGCTTTGGTGGCTTCGATATTTTTGGCGGGGAATTCCAGGTAGTTGATTTTTTCATGTTTGCTCATTGTGTCTTCCCGTTAATGTTTTTTATTTTGTAATCAGCGGTTCTTTCAGCAGCCGTCTTGCTTCATCAACAATGGCGCGTCGCTGGAAGAGCAGTTGCCAGCGTGTGCCACCGCACTGCCGCCATAACACCGTTGCGCGGATTGCCGCAAGCAGCAGGGTACGAATACGATTGGCATTGTTCGGGTTGGAAATATAAATATGCTCGCCCTGTACCATGATGCGCGGTTTCAAATGGCTGATGGTTTGCGCATAAGTGTCTGCCAGATTTGCGATAACATTGTCATGCAGTAATGAAAAATGTTCCATTTGTTTGCGGGCATGCTCGATGCCATCGGCGATTTTTGCCAGCATGTCAGCATCACGTTTCAGCCGTTTTTCCAGTACCATGACACCGGCAGCGTATTTGGTCACATTCAGGTCTTTGTTCTGGTTGCTCTGTGTGTCCATATCGCGGCCGCCGAGCTGTTCAATCAGCTTGAGCAGGCCGGTACGCAGCTTTTCCGTACCGCCAAAAACATCGATGGGTTTATCAATATCGGTGCGAAATATGCTGAGGACACAGGTTTCCATGTTTTGTTCATCGGCATTGCCTGTATTGGCAATATTTTGTACGAGTTGTGTCGCTTGAAAAATACCCGCGAGGGCAATGGTTCTGTCGGTAATGGTGTAGGTCATTTTATTGATCAGGTTATTGATTGGTTTGATTTACTGAATGGGGCCGCCACCAAGGCATTCTTCCCCTCGATAAAATACCACGGACTGTCCCGGTGTAATGGCGCGTTGTGGCTGGTCGAAAATAACGGTGCATTGCTCGTCATGCAACTGTGTAATTGTGCAGGGTTGATCAGCCTGCCGGTAACGGGTTTTTGCCGTGCAGCGAAAAGGGATGTCTTTGGGGGTATCTGCTATCCAGTTCAACGAGGCTGCACTGAGTTGTTTGCGGAACAGCAGTGGGTGATTATGCCCCTGCGCGACAACTAAAATATTATCTTCCAGGTTTTTACCTACCACGTACCAGGGTTCGCCACTGGCATTTTTTGCGCCACCGATGCCCAGTCCTTGTCGTTGTCCCAGCGTGTAATACATCAGCCCGTCGTGTTTACCGATGTAGGTGCCATCGGGTGTTTGCATTTCACCGGGTTGAGCGGGTAAATAACGGCTCAGAAATGCCTTGAATTTTCGTTCACCAATAAAACAAATACCCGTACTGTCTTTTTTTTCATGATTGGCAAAGCCTGCCTGTGCTGCCCGTCGGCGGACTTCCGCTTTGTTTAGTTCACCTAGCGGGAACAGGGCTTTTTCCAGTTGCCGCTGATTCAGTGCATGGAGGAAGTAACTTTGGTCTTTGTTGATGTCTTTGGCCTTGAGCAAACGAAAGTAGCCATCACAATAATGTACACGCGCATAATGCCCGGTGGCGATATGGCTTGCCCCCAGGTCGAGAGCCTGCTCAAGAAAGATGTTGAATTTGATTTCCTTGTTGCACAACACGTCCGGGTTGGGGGTGCGGCCACGACGGTATTCATCCAGAAAATGGGTAAAGACAGTGTCCCAGTATTCGCTGGCGAAGTTGCGCGTGAGCAGCGGAATGTTTAACGTGTCGCAGACCTGCTGAGCATCTTTGAGATCCACCGCCGCACTGCAATATTCAGTAGTGTCATCCTCTTCCCAGTTTTTCATGAACAGGCCTTGTACGTCATGGCCTTGTTGTTTTAGCAGGTGGGCAGTCACTGAAGAATCCACGCCACCGGAAATGCCGACTACAATGCGTTGGTATAACACTTGTGTTGTTGCAGGCACACGAAGTGTATTTTCGGGAGAGGTTGAGGTCATGACAGGGATTCGTTGGTCGAATACGGGAAAAGTTAACGGATTGTACGCCAATCTGCGGGTATTTTCGCCTCCTGCCATTGGCCGGGAGCCAGATCATCCAGTGACCACGGGCCGACTTGTGAGCGAATCAGGCGCAAGGTGGGATGGCCGATGGCAGCAGTCATTCGTCGTACTTGTCTATTACGGCCTTCACAAATGCTGAGTTCGATCCAGGTGGTGGGAATATTGGCCCGTTGGCGAATCGGGGGATTACGCGGCCAGATGGAAGGCTCAGGGATGAGGCGGGCTCTGGCGGGGGCGGTTTTGCCGTCTTTGAGACGTACGCCTTTTTGCAGGCGGGTTAGCGCCACAGACTCGGGTTTTCCTTCGACCTGGGCCCAATAGGTTTTGTACAGTTTGTGGCGTGGATGGCTGATACGATGTTGCAGTGCGCCGTCATCGGTGAGCAATAACAGGCCTTCACTGTCACGATCCAGCCTGCCTGCCGGATACACGGCTTTGATATCGACAAAATCTGCCAGGGTTTGGCGGTTGTCACTGGCAGAGAATTGGCAGAGAACCTGAAAGGGCTTATTGAGTAACAGTAACATGCGGTTGACATTTGACCAGATATATAAAACAGTGATACGCAATGTGCGTGGATAACGGTAATTTACGGGATGGTGTGGGGTTCAGGCAAGTATGAGAACAACATCAAATTCACGGCAAGATTCGTCAGACGAGAGCAGATCGGCAGCGAGCATTCGCAGACGTTTTGTGATGACTGCGCTGGTGCTGGCAGCACTGGCATTACCCGCCGCTTTTTATACCCAGAGTCAGGTACGTCAGGCATCTCAGGACAGCTCCCGGCTGGTGCAGGAACATCGGGATCTGGGCTGGGTACTGAATTCATTCAAAGATGCTTTGCAGGTTGCGGAAAGCACAATTTATCAATATCCCTTGCTACTGGATGAAAGCACTTACCGCAAGGTGATGGCGCGCGTTGCGGAGGTCAGGTTTCAGTCAAAAAATATCAATGATCATTATGTTGTTCAGCGCTATAGCCGTTTCGGGGATTTTGCGGAAAACCTGGAATTTGTGCTTAACCGTCTTGAGAAAGAAACGTTACGTCTGTTGGACGTTGCTTCAGATGTTAAAACACGCTTTCCTGCCACATCAATTCTGCGTGATGAGCTTCTCCCGGAAAATATAAAATTCATTCAGGCGATTGAGCTTGCCATATCCGGGATCAACGAATCCCCCTGGCCTGTCGACCCACAGGAAGCGATGCGCGTGCTGGAAGTAATGCGCGTGCTGGAAGCGTTGCGTTACACCTGGTCTCAACAGATCAGTTCGGTGCGCGTATTTATTGCCAACCGCTCCGGTGTTTTCGGGCAACCCAAAAACAGTATGCAGGAAAGCAAGAGCAACCGGGAAATCTACGCGCAACGGGTTGATGATTTGTTGGCGCAGCTAAAAGAATACGATGAAGTGGGTAAGCTGGGTTTTCAGGAATCGCTGTCATTACCGGTGTTGCTGGAGGCTAAACAATCCTATGACCGCAGCTTTGTCAGGGCAGAGGAAATTTATGCATCCCAAAACTGGCGGGCCGATTTGCCGATTTTGCGTAATGAAATACGACCAACGCTGGATCAGGTCTGGGGCATTATCGAACTGATGCAGGAAGAGCTGGATGACTTCGCGCAACAAAATGTGATGCAGTCATTAGACACAGCCGACAACCTGTCAAACATTATCTGGATTTTTGTTGGCTTTATGGGATTGCTGTTGTTTTTGGCCTACCTGGCATTTGAAATGCGTATTCGACGCCCATTGCTGGAAGTGTCCAAAGCGCTGGATGCTGCGGGTCGCGGCGAAAACTATCTGCCGGTACTGCATTCACCCACCGAGGAAACCCGATTACTGGTGGCAGCTTTTAACCGCATGCAGGGGCAGATGGCCTCCCGGCAGATTCGATTACAGTCGGTTTTGGATAATGCAGCGGAAGGTATTATCACTATTGACGAGTACGGCATTGTTGAGACATTTAACAATGCTGCGCAAAAACTGTTTGCCTGTGACGCTACGCAGGCCATTGGTCAATCTGTTGTGGATCTGGTGCGTTTCCCGCAAGGCGGTGTCTATACCGATTTTCTGGAACTGGTGAAATCACCTGTGAAAGAGGGCGCACAGGAGACAACAGTCACAGCGCTCCGTGCAGATAACACAAGTTTTCCCATGGCTGTCAAATGCAACAGAATGGACGTTGAGGGACGCCTGTTATATATCGCTATTGTGGAAGATATTGGTGACCGTATTGCCATGATGGCACACCTGCGTGAAATGGCAGAACATGATTCGCTGACCGGTTTGTACAATCGCCAGTATTTCCTCACCGAGCTGGACCGGGTGGTGGAAAATATCCGCCGTGGCAGTCGGCGTGATTTTGCGCTGTTGTATATCGATCTCGATAATTTCAAATTTGTGAATGACACCCTGGGTCATCTTGCCGGTGATAACGTGCTGGTGGAGGTCACTCATATGCTGGACCAGCGTAATCGTAAAAGTGATTTGCTGGCGCGCATTGGTGGTGATGAATTTGCGATTTTATTGTATGACGTGAAAAAAGAGCAGGTGATGCAGGCTGCCGAAGCGCATCGTAAATTGCTGGATGATTATGTTTTTAAATATGAGGGCTCTGTGGTGCAAATAGGCTGCTCCATTGGCGTAACATTGTTTGGCCATCATCCCATCAGCAAAGAAGACTTGCTGGTACAGGCCGATGTAGCGTGTCATCTGGCCAAGCGCTCTGGTCGAAATCGTGTGCATATTTACCGGTCCATTGATCAGGAAAATATGACAAGCATGACCGAGGATATGGGCTGGGCCGGGAAAATCAAAAGAGCCATTGAAGAGGATTTATTTTGTCTGGCCTGTCAGCCCATCATGGAACTGAAGAGCAATCAGGTGTTCGGTCAGGAAGTGCTGCTGCGCATGCGCGATGAGACCGGTGGATTGATTTTGCCAGCCGGGTTTATTGCCTCCGCCGAACGTTTTGGTTTGATGCGGGCCGTTGACAGCTGGGTGGTCAATCATGCGCTTGAATCGTTGGGGAAACAATTACAAAAAAACCCCCACCTGCATTTTTCCATTAATCTTTCTGCGGAATCCATTGGCGATTATTCCATGCTGGAAACCATTACCACAGCTTTGCTGGCCAACAATGTACCGCCAACTGCCGTGACCTTTGAAATCACTGAAACCATTGCTATAGCGAATCTGGAGTCAGCCGTGGAATTCCTGTCCCGCCTGCGTAACCTGGGCTGTCAAACTGCCCTGGATGATTTTGGTGTGGGTTATTCCTCATTTGCCTACCTCAAGGATTTGCCCGTGGATTTTGTAAAAATCGACGGTTCTTTTGTGCGTGATGTGTATCGGGACAACCTGCAATTGGCCATGGTGCGTTCCATGAATGATATCGCCCATGCCATGGGTAAATACACCGTTGCCGAGTTTGTGGATAATCACGATGCCATGCGGGTGTTAAAGGACATGGGTGTGGACTATATCCAGGGTTATTACGTGGGGGGTCCGCGTCTGCTGGGTGATGCGCCGTTGTTTCAAACGGAATCCAATGTAATTCGACTGGTGTGATTCTGCCTGGATACGGCGGGCATCGATTTTGCCTGTGTTTTTCCTGGAAGTCTCTATACTCAAATGTGGCTTAAGGGCTAAATTGCCCTGTTTTTATTTCAGCTTACCGCAGGTTTTTTTTCAAAAAAACCAAAAAGGAGCAACCCGAGGTGATAGTGCAATGAAACGTTCCCGGCGGCTTGAACCCGTGGTCAAGGTGGCTGAAAATCGCGAACAACAGGCGGCCCGCTCACTGGGGGATGCACAATCGGCATTAAACCAGGCACAGCAGCGCCTGGATGAACTGGAAAATTATCGAAAAGAATATATCCAGCGTTTTCATACCACAGGTGCCGTGGGCATGAGTGCCGTACAAATGGGTGATTACCGGCTGTTTTTAAGTAACCTTTCACGCGCCATTGAACAGCAGGCCGGGTTAGTGAAACAGGCTGCGGCCGCAGTGGAACAACAGCGCCAGCAATGGTTTGCCCGTCGCGGCAAAGTGAAAATGCTCGGCAATGTGGTTTCCCGTTTTCAAACTGAAGAGCAACGTGTTGCTGACCGAAAAGAACAACTGGAACAGGACGAACGTTCTCAGTGCATGCCCGCATCCTCTCCCCGCTCATAAGCTTTTTCTCTCTTTCTCCACTGCATAATCATGTTGCTGGGTGTCTGGCACAGTCTGTGCTGGTGAATGCCTGACAGGCAGTTTAATGAATAAACTAAAACCTGACCCCTGCAAGTGCGATCACTTGCAGGGGTCAGCTAAAAAAACGACAGGATAGCAATAGAAAAACCAATGGCTGAATTAACGCTATTAGTGAATGCCACAGATACCACGCTGCTGAACGGGCGTGTGGCAGCGCCTGTTGCCGCCAATGGTGCCGTGGCAGGAGGATTTGCCAGTGTTCTGGGCAAGCGTTTGATGCAAAGCGAAAGTGCTGTAATAAAAGAACCACCGTCACAAATGTCTGAAGTGTATCGTGTAGCGGTGACTGAAACCGGTGAAGTCCAGCCCGTCAACGGCCAACCATTGCCGCCGGTCGTACCGCAAAACACGGCACATAAACCGGAAACAGCAGAAAACGGAAACCCGGTGCTGGATGCTTCATTGTTATCCGCTATTGCGCAAGGCGCTACCGTGATGAACGGGCAAACTGTCAACACGTCGCCTGCGGGTACAATAAACCCGGTTTTGGGTGCTGTGCGGGCAGAGCGTGAAGGTGTGCCGCCATCTGCATTGCCGCAACGTGCCATAACACGGCAGGCGACTGAAAACAGTACGTTGTCCTCTGCATTGAACACGACGCTGAGTTTATCTGCCACGACACCTGGCCAACAAAATGTGCCATCCGCGTTAACGAATGCGCGCCAGGATGCACAGCAGGCGGGTGCCACGCCGACGCTTCCTTCCATGCTGGGCAAACCCATTTCCACGACAGCACAGCAGGCTTTGGTACGCGCCAGTGTAAATGCGGGCAAAGCGCACTATCTGCGGGCGGATATGATATCGGCCACCGGCTTGAGCGCAGTCAATACACAATACAACAGCGGCTTGCCCAGCATGCTCAATGGCGTTAACAACCCGGCCGGCAGTACAATGCGTGCGGATATGTTTGCAGCGGCAATGGGGGCAGCAACACAAGCAGGAGTGAACATTGACGCACGTCTGCCAGCAGCTTCCGCAAGCGTGACGGCACCGGTTTCGTTGCTTGCCACAGGCAGCCTGCCGGATGATGCAAACAATGTGTTGACAGGTTTGCCACGGCTGCCCGGCGCAACGGTGGGTGGCGCTTTACCCATTCTGACGGTACCCGCCCCTGTGGGGCAGCCTGCCTGGGCCAGTGAGTTGGGGCAGCGGGTAACCTGGCTGGCCAGCAATGAATTGCGTGAAGCACAATTACAATTAAATCCTCGCAGCCTGGGTGCGGTGGATGTGCGCATTGTATATGGCCCTGATCAACAGTTAAACGTCAGTTTCAGTGCTGCGAACCCTGTTGCGCGTGATGCGTTGGATGCTTCCCTTCCCCGGCTGCGTGAAATGTTTGAGCAGCAGGGCTTGAATCTGGCGGATGCCAATATTTCACACGAATCGCCTGCGGAGCGGGAACAGCGGAGCGGGATGAATAATGAGTCGTTAACAGCGGTCGATGGTTACGCGGAGGATGAGGCATTAACGGACACTGTCAGCTCTCAATCAGTGTCTTCACGTTGGTTAAATGAAGGTATGCTGGACGCTTATGCATAGTGTTTTCCGGCAAGGTTTTTTGGCTTGCGGGGCCAACCCGGTATCACATATTGCTAAATATTTTTATTTTTTCGATATAAACTCTCACTCGCACGGGATGATCTGTGTTTGCCGGTTTTCCTGTTTTAAAAATATTTTCCGGTCAGCGAATTCATTGCGCCGTACTTTTCAGCACAGTTTGTTTTCTGTTAGGCTACAATAGCGAGTGGGTTGGGGCTGGCCGAATGGTTAATTTAAACGATGCTGCTTGATGTTGTTTGTTGGCAGGGAAGACTGCATTCAGGTAATGACCTGAAATAGCAAGGAGATCAAAGAATGGGGTTTAGTGCAGTTTTATCGGATGATGAGCGTGAGTTAACTATATCGATTGATGGTCGATTTGATTTTAATATGCATTCGGATTTTCGGAGTGCCTATCGTGAGTTGCCGGCCACCACACATTTTGTCATTGACCTTGGCAGAGCAACGTTCATGGACAGTTCCGCCATGGGCATGTTGTTGTTGTTGCGCGAACATGCCGGTGAAAAGGCCGCGAATATCTGTTTGAAAAACTGTAATACGGAAATCAGAAAAATTCTCGCGATTTCAAACCTGGATAAAATGTTTGTGGTCGAATAACAAAAACTTTCGTCGTATAATGCCTGGGTAAACGGGCGCAGCCTGCGATTAATATTTGAAAATATATATCCTGCCTGGCAACTTAAACGCAGGCCATGATTTTCTGATCGATAGTTATTTCCCATGGGCTATCTTTTACCACTGTTCTTTCCAAAGTATCTCATTCCACTACGACCTTACACCCTTCATCATTTGTTAAAATTCCTTTATTTTCAACCCTGTTAATTTCTATCATTTTGATGCAATTGTTTAACCTAAAATCCGCAGTTGAATGGCCGGTAGAGTGCGTTGAATTTTGTGACTGGCGAGGCGCGATGAGGAGTAATAGCCTGCTATTGCGACGATTCGCAACGCGGCCAGACGCAAAAAGCAACGTGCTATACCGGTCATAGCGACTCACCCAACAAGTTTGGGTGTCTTGAAAACAGCGCCTGCAAACGATCTTGCCAATGCGATTCAGGCGCAATCGTATTCAAAAAGAGACCTGATTACGTATGAACCTCAGCCAAATTGTAGGTGCAAAATAGAGTGTGAATTCAACGGGTTAATAAATTCATATTCTTGGAGTAATATTTATCTGTCCATATTTCGATAAAAATCACCTTACTTGAGGCTGATAGCTTCATGTTTGTAAGGAAACATAAGGGCTTACCGCTTATTTTTAAGGATTGATCGATAAATTATCCTGATTACCCACAACTCTCAGCCATTCTGATAAAAATTAATTAAAAGGAATTCAATTGGTTATACGCAACAATAGGCAGTAACATTCTCACACATGACCTATTTAGGCGGAAATCCACTGCAACAAACCATATCACTCAGAATGGCATAGCATGTTTGCTAAGCCTACAGCCTGTTTTTGGGACTATGCAATGGCTGAGAGTTGTGAGTAATCAGGTAAATTATTGTCCCAATTTGACAGTGTATCGTGAAAATTGAAAAATAGTGTTTTCTGTCATCAGGCACTGATGATGACATCGATATCATTGAAATGGCATGGGGAAAAATCAAGTATTACTGGCTCCTTTCAAGTCAATGGTGGAACCGCTGCGCTTGTTCCACCCTACGGTTGGGGTAATATTGGGTAGGGTGGAACAAGCGTAGCGGTTCCACCTTGTGTCAAAAGCAAAAAATAAGACACCCAATACGCCGATTTTTTCAAACAAACAACTTTACCGCAAACTAATGGAGTGTTAACGCCACACTGATGAAGGTCAGTGTCCGGTGGTTTCAACTTTTAGGGTGACTTCCTTCATACAAAAATGACAATTATTGTTCGAGCGATCCTAAGCTGGAGAATGGCTGAGGATTGTGGGTAATCAGGAAACCATTTAACCACTTCCCCCCAGCCGACAAACTTGCAATCCAAGCCAAAACTTGGCTCAATGGCGTCATGGATTCATGGCGCTTATTCAATAGATCAAATACTGGAAACATCCTGTTAAGGCTTGTTCTGGTGATTGGTTTATTGCTGGCCATGATTCATGTTTCCCAGCATGAGCTTCTTGATGAAGAAGGTAGTCATCTTCAAAGTGACTGCCAGCTCTGTCGTCTGGCTCAGTTAGATGGGGCAGGCATACCGCTTATCTCGATCAATGCGCCGCTGTTTGCCTGTCTGGGTACGCTGGCTGTTCTCGCAACCCCCTTTTTCTCCTGCCTACGGATCTATTCTTGGAATGCTCGCGCACCGCCCGCCCTTTGATTTAATCCGGTTTTAATCAAACTTTTTACGTTTTCCGTGCAGGGGCTGCTGCGCCTGCGTGGACTGTATTGATACTCCTTTCATATAAAGGGGTGGGAGAACAAACATGCGACAATATAAGCTTTTGTTGGCAGCGCTTGGCGCTGGCCTGATTTTCATGCATTCGACGGCTTCACTGGCAGCCGACAGTCATTCAAAAAAATCGCTTTCTTTAGGCAATTTGCCAATCCAGGTCGGTCTATCGGGCTTGTTTTCAATGGGGGGTTCCAGTGCAGACAGTGACGAGCTTGCCGGACTACAGGCGGGCGGACATGACCCCAAGCGTAATGGCTTTACCGTACAAAATGTGGAACTGTTGCTCAGCAGCACAGTGGATAATTATTTTGATGCCCAGGCCAATCTGATTTTTTTAATTGATACTGAAGGGGAAACCGTGGTCGAGCTTGAAGAGGCTTTTTTGACCACACGCGGCCTGCCCGGTGGTTTGCAGATTAAGGCCGGTCAGTTTTTTACGGAATTTGGTCGTCAAAACAAGCAGCATCCCCATACCTGGGCTTTTGTCGATCAGCCGGTTATTTTGTCTCGCCTGTTTGGTGGCGACGGTTTGCGTAGTCAAGGGATGCGTCTGGCGTGGTTGATGCCAGTGGACTGGTATTCCGAACTCTATATTGGCGCTCAAAATGCCAACGGTGAGACAGTTACAAGCTTTCTGTTTACCTCCGGCGAAGCAGTGGGCGGACACACACTAACAGACCGTAACGCCAAAAAATTCAGTGACCAACTCTACAGCGTCCGCTGGCTGAATGGGCTTGATCTGTCAAAAACAATCAGTATGAATGTCGGGGTTTCTGCTCTGATCGGTCCCAACAGCAGCGGGGCCGATACCGATACGGCGATCTACGGGGCGGATCTCTATCTTAAATGGCAACCACTTCAATCCCGGCGTGGCTTCCCTTTTGTTACCTGGCATACCGAGTTCCTGCAACGCGATTATGAAGTCCCCAATGAAACTTTGAAGGATTTCGGTGGTTTTACTCAGGTACTGTGGGGCTTTAAACCGGGCTGGGTTGCCGGGCTGCGTTACGATTTTGCGCGTGCCGATGGTGACACCGCAACCGACCCACTGCGTGACACGCGCACCCGGATTTCACCGAATATGACCCGGTATCTCTCCGAGTACAGCAAACTGCGCCTGCAATACAACTACGATAAAACAGAGCACCTGGCGGACAATACCAACCACAGTCTGTGGTTGCAGGTTGAGTTCAATATCGGCAGTCATGCCGCACACACATTTTAGGCGATGAGCATGAGAACTTTTTTATTACATGCTCATGGCGTGTAACGTTACTGATCGTTCCGCAATCTCAAGCAGCCTTACAAATCGTCACCACAACTGAGGGTCTTGCGGTCATTGCCAAGGCCGCAGGTGGCGATCATGTCAAGGTAGGCAGCCTGATACCGGAATCACGCGACCTTCATTTTGCCCCGGTTAAACCGAGCATGATCCGTAAGGTCTATAAACAGAAAATATGCTTCCGCAGTTTTTGTACGTATCGGCGAGAACACCTCCTGTGTCCGAAAAGCTGCTGAGGATGGCTGCTCTTTATGGGTAATCAGGAAACATAACGTTTATCAATGTGTTATTACATTCTCCAAGCGCTAAGCGGTCAACTGCGGAATTTAGGTTTAATGTGACGGCTTGTTACGATAAATTAAAACAAAACGATACAAACAATGTATTATTTTGGAGTTTCGCGGGTATGCCTCTCCTGATTATGGCTCACCGGTTCCAGCTTCCCCGTCAGGCTGTGTAAAAAGGCACTGATATCACGCACGGTTTCTGCTGAAAGATTTTTGTTGAACTGGACCTTACCCATCACCCGGATGGCTTCTTCCAATGAGGCCACCGAACCGTTGTGGAAGTAGGGTGCGGTCAGGGCGATGCCTCGCAACGGTGGCACACGCCACATGAAGCGTTCGTCCGGGTTGCCTGTGAATTCAAACCGTCCCAGATCTTTGACCAACCCATATCGTTGTTCATAACTGGATCCCAGGTTATTGGGGAACAGTTCATAAAATCCATCCCCCATTTTCAGTGCTGGCCCCGGTGCCGGCCCGGCAAAGTTGGCACCAAAATGACAGGCAAGACAACCCGCATCATTAAAGGCCTGAATACCCCGTTGTGCGCTGGCAGACAGTGCTGATTTATCACCGGCAATATAGCGGTCAAAAGGGCTGTTGCGTGTCAGCAGACTGCGTTCAAAACTGCTGATTGCCCGGGCAATGTTTACGCCACTGATGCCATTGAATATATTTTTGTCATCAGGAAAGGCGTTGCGAAAGGCGCGCTGATAGCTTGCTGACTGATTCAGGTGATCAACCAGAGCACCAATGTGCGGCCAGCGGCTAACCACCGGGTCACGCAAATGATCCAGTGTTTGTGCTTCCAGACTACTGGCACGGCCATCCCAGTACAACACGGTTTGAAAGCCAATATTCCAAAGGCTGGGGGCGGAGCGCTGGCTGGTTTTACCTTCCTGTCCGAGTGACAGTGCCCGGTTGTCATCACCTCCTTCTTTCAGGTTATGGCAACTGTTGCAGGAAATTTTGCTATCAGCCCCCAACAATCGTGTATCAAAAAACAGGCGTTTGCCCAAGGCAATTTTTTGGCTGCTTTGCGGGTTATCCACAGGGATTGGCGGTTGCTCTGGCAAGGTTTGCAAGTAATCAAATGCCAGTACTGGCAGTGAACACACGAGCAGCAAGCTGCCGAAAAAGGGGGCTTTAAAAAATGTCATAAGCGTAAAAATCCATGGAGTGACGATCAGGGTTCATTGAGGGCATGCATTTTACCCGAGCGTCAGTCGGTGTCCAGCACACTGGCCGCACCGCCGTAATTCTGGCTGACATGGTGATAGCGAATAGTCAGATTCCTGACGATCTGTTTTGTAATGTTTTTAACCTAATGATTTAAAAGGAATATATATATTTGGCGCTGCTGGCATAGCATTTGCTTTAGCTGGTCGTAGGTGTCGATTGCGCACGACAGACAGACGAGAGAAAGGAAATTCCATGGCAGATGATAAAGACAAAAATGATGATGATGGTAAGTCTAAGGGCTCCCTGGTCACAAAAATCCTTTTGTTCGGGGTTTTACCATTAATGACGGTGATTGTTTTGGTGGTGGGCACACTGTTTTTCGCAGGCGTGCTTTCAGGTGGGGGTAATCATGCTGCGGATACCACTGCTGAAGATGGAACTGGAGATGGTGAAGCTGGAGATCATGAAGATGGCGATCATGCAGAAGGAGACGGGGAAATGTTACCCGCCATCTATTTGCCGATAGATCCGGCCTTCGTGGTGAACTTTGCTAGTCAGGGTAAGGCGCGTTTTCTGCAAGTGACGGTGGAAGTTATGACCCGGGATCCGCTCATGTCTGACCAGATAACATTACATATGCCAGTGATCCGTAATAATTTGATGCTGCTTTTTAGCAGCCAGTCTTATGATGGTGTGAGTACACTGGAAGGAAAAGAGACATTGCGTGAAGAAGCGCTGGAGGTGGTGCAACAGATTCTCGAAGAAGAAACCGGTGACCCTGGCATAGAGGCCATTTATTTCACCAGTTTCGTGATGCAGTAATTTTTAATATATCGATACACACAGTGTCATTCTGATAATAAATACGGTGCTTAAAAATGGCAGTGAATGATCTTTTATCACAAGACGAAATCGATGCTTTGTTACACGGGGTGTCCAGCAACGATATCGAAACGGATGATGAAGAGTTTGCCGATGGTGAGGCACGTAATTATGACTTCACCACACAGGACCGTATTGTGCGCGGGCGCATGCCAACGCTGGAAATGGTTAATGAGCGTTATGCCCGTCTGTTTCGCATTAGTATTTTTAATATGTTGAGACGCAGTGCGGAAATATCGGTGGGCGGTGTGCAAATGCTGAAATTTTCAGAATATATACACAGCCTGTTTGTGCCCACCAGTTTGAATATGGTGCGTATTAAGCCACTGCGTGGCACTGCCTTGTTTGTGTTAGACCCCAGATTGGTTTTTATGATTGTTGATAACTACTTTGGTGGTGATGGCCGGTATCATGCAAAAATTGAGGGGCGTGAGTTTACACCCACTGAGCTGCGTGTGGTTGAGATGATTCTTGAGCAGGTATTTATTGATCTCAAGGAAGCCTGGGCACCGGTAATGCAACTGGATTTTATAAAGCAGAATTCGGAAGTTAATCCACAGTTCGCTAACATTGTCAGTCCCAGTGAAGTGGTGGTGGTTAATACTTTTCATGTTGAGATTGAAGGGGGTGGTGGTGATTTTCATATTACTTTGCCCTATTCCATGTTAGAGCCGATTCGTGAAGTACTGGATGCCGGTGTGCAAAGTGATCGTGATGATACTGATGAACGGTGGGCGGAATCATTACGTGAAGAGATAAAAACATCCACGGTAACGCTTTCCTGTACGTTGGCGGAAACAGAAATCAGTTTACGCGACATTATGGAGATGAAACCGGGTGATGTGATTCCTATGGATGTTCCTGATCTGGTGACTATGAATGCTGAGGGTGTTCCAGTGTTTCGTGGTAAATACGGCGTTTCGCATGGCAGCATGGCGGTAAAAATTGTGGAACAAGTGACCTTTCCGGCAAAAGAAACTCATCAAATGATGCAAGAGGTGACCCATGAATGATACGACGGGTACAGAGACAGATGGCGGCACTGGTGATGACTGGGCTGCGGCAATGAATGAACAGAGTGAAGCGGAAGCAGCTACAACGACCACTGAAGAGCCAATGGCGGGCGGTGATGCCGATTGGGGTGCGGCCATGGAAGAACAGGCAACGCAAGAGGCTGCTGCCGAGGTTGAACAGGCACCCATGCAAAACCTGGAAGCCGAGGAGGGTGGCATATGCATGGGAGATGCCAGTCTTGATGTCATTCTCGATATTCCAGTCAATATCTCGATGGAAATCGGTGCTTCAAAAATCAGTATTCGTAATTTGCTGAAATTGAATCAGGGCTCCGTTGTTGAGTTGGACAGACTGGCGGGAGAACCACTGGATGTGTTGGTGAATGGTACGTTGATTGCGCATGGTGAAGTGGTAGTGGTGAATGAAAAATACGGTATTCGTCTGACAGACGTGATCAGCGCAGCCGAACGCATCCAGAAGCTTAAATGAGGTGAGTGTGTTGATAAGCAGGCTTCTCAACGCTATTGCAACAGTCATTGTATTACTGTCAGGTATACTATTATTTTCTACGGATGTGTCTGCAATAGAACATTTTTCTGGCAATGATACCGTTGCTATTTCTGAAACAGAAAAATCCCTGCCCGGCAGCGGTTTACCAGATGCCAATATGGCCGGTAATCTTGCTCAGACGACGCTGGGTTTATTGGTGGTGCTTTTGGTGATTGGTGCAGCAGCATGGGCATTTAAACGTTTTGGGAATGTGCATGTTGGCGCACAGGGCCGTATGAAAATTATTGGTGGCATTTCACTGGGTACGCGGGAGCGTGCCGTGTTGCTACAGGTAGGTGACGAACAGTTGCTGATTGGTGTTTCCCCAGGCCGCGTGCAAACTCTGCATGTATTAGATAAACCGGTACTGGTTGAGGAAAAGCCGGAAAATGCAACGAGTTTTTCTTCGCGTCTGCAATCCGCCATTCTTAATCGTAAGGGTGATATTAATAGGGGAGAAAAATAACAATGTCTGCTTTTTTTCCCAATATTTTTTCCAATCCTTTTTTCAATAAGAAGTCACCGGCAGTTTATCTGTTATTACTTGTTGTCGGGTTTTTGTTTCCGCTTGTTGCTCAGTCTGCTGACCCTGGCCTTTCGGTATTGTCGGTAACGACAGAAAAAGACGGTGGTCAGACTTATACCGTTGGTTTGCAAGTACTGGCGTTGATGACAGTATTCAGTCTGTTACCTGCCGCATTGATTATGCTGACATCGTTTACCCGTATTGTGATTGTGCTGGCAATTGTTCGTCAGGCAGTGGGTATGCCGCAGGCACCATCAGGACAAATTCTCATTGGTCTTGCGCTGTTTTTGACATTTTTTATTATGTCACCGGTTTTCACCAAAGTGTATGATGATGCAGTCAGTCCTTATCTGGATGAAAAAATCTCTGCCAAACAGGCTTTTGAGCTGGCCCGTTCGCCCTTTAAGGAATTTATGCTGGCACAGACACGGGAAAAAGACTTAACCCTGTTTGCGGAAATTTCAGAAGCCGGTGAAATCAATGATTTTTCCGAAATTCCTTTTTCATTATTAATGCCAGCGTTTATTACCAGCGAATTAAAAACCGCCTATCAAATTGGTTTCCTGATTTTCATTCCCTTTTTAATTATTGATTTAGTGGTGGCCAGTGTGTTGATGGCTATGGGTATGATGATGTTGTCGCCAATGATTATTTCATTGCCCTTTAAAATTATGCTGTTTGTTCTGGTGGATGGCTGGGCCATGATAATGGGTACTTTGGCATCCAGTTTTTACGTTTGATTACTGTAATACCAATGGGTAACAGGTCAGAAAAATGAGCCCGGAAATGGTCATGACAATTGCCAATCAGGCACTGGAGCTGGTGTTGCTGCTGACCGGTGTTATTCTTTTACCGGCTTTGGCTGTGGGTTTGCTGGTGAGTATGTTTCAGGCCGCTACGCAATTGAATGAGCAGACCCTGAGCTTTATTCCAAAACTGGCGGCAACATTTATAACATTGATGATTGCCGGTGCCTGGTTATTGCAGTTGTTGATGACATTCACGAAACGTCTGATTACTGACATTCCGATGATTATCGGTTAACAGGAATGACATGACATGATGACTCTGACCAGTGCGGAAATCATGTCATGGGTAGGCTCGTTTGTCTGGCCATTGTTCAGAATTGCCGCATTAGTGGCAGCGGCTCCTGTTTTTGGTGCACGTACCATTCCGGCTTCAATGAAAGTGATATTTGCAGTTGTTTTTACCTTGATTATTGTGCCGATATCGCCTCCGGTGCCTGTCGTGGATCCTTTGAGTGGTGAGGCAGTGTTAATCGTGATGAATCAGATATTAATTGGTGGTGCAATGGGGTTGGCGTTACAACTGGTTTTCGCCATGTTTATTGTCGGCGGACAGATTATTGCTTTCCAGATGGGATTGGGTTTTGCGTCCATGGTTGATCCTTCATCTGGCACGCAGGTGCCGGTGGTGAGCCAGTTTTATGTCATCGTGCTTACTCTGGTGTTTCTTGCATTGGATGGCCACCTGACATTTATCAGCGTGATGGCAGAAAGTTTTCATACCTTACCTATTGGTGTTAATGGCTTGAGTAATGCCGGTTTGTGGGCATTGGTGAATTGGGGGGGGAATATGTATGCCGGTGCAGTACAAATTGCGCTGCCGGCCATTGCCTCATTGTTACTGATTAATCTGGCTTTCGGTATCGTTACCCGTGCGGCACCTCAATTTAATATTTTTTCTATCGGTTTTCCGGTAATCATGGTGGCGGGGTTTTTCATTATGCTGGCAACGCTTACCGCAATTCTTCCCCAAATAAAATTACAGGTGGCTAATGCTTTTGCATTAATGCGTGGCCTGGCCGGTGGTTTTTAAAAGAGTGATGCACTATGGCTGAGAGTGAAACAGGTCAGGAACGCACCGAGGAGGCGACGGAAAAGCGCAAAAAGGAATCGCGTGATAAAGGCGAGGTGGTTCGTTCGAAAGAACTAACCACGCTGGTAATGATGCTGGTGTCCGGTGCGGGTTTTGTTTTTTTGGGGAGTGCGTTGGTTCAGGATCTTATGCAGGTTTTGCGTGCTCATTTGAGTATTGAACGTGCGCAGATTTTTGATCTCGCTTCTTATCCCGGGTTGTTGTTTGAAACGTTGCAATTTTCCCTTTTTTCAATCATGCCTCTGTTTCTATTATTGATGGTGGTTGCCATTGTGGCTCCCATGGTTTTGGGTGGCTGGACTTTTAGTGTAAAACCTTTGCAACCCGAACTTAAAAAAATGGACCCTATTAAGGGTCTTGGCCGGGTGTTTTCTCTAAAAGGGTTAATGGAACTTGCCAAGGCGCTGGCAAAATTTCTTCTGGTGGGCTACGTGGCTTATTTTCTGTTAAAAAATAATATTGAAGGGTTTGTGAGCCTGGGCAATGAAAGCCTGGTGCAGGGGATTTCCCGCATGGGTGAAGAATTGATGTGGATGTTTATTTTATTGAGTAGCGCATTGTTTTTTGTGGTTTTGCTGGATACACCTTTTCAAATATGGGATCACAACCGCAAGCAAAAAATGACTTTTCAGGAAGTGAAAGATGAACGCAAGGAAACGGATGGCAATCCGGAAGTCAAGAGTAAAATACGGCAGACGCAGCAGGAAATATCCCAGCGTCGCATGATGGAAGAAGTGCCGAAGGCGGATGTTGTGATTACCAACCCTACGCATTTCGCGGTGGCTTTGCGTTATGACCAGAGCAACATGGGCGCACCAGTGGTGGTGGCTCTGGGTGCTGATGAAGTTGCCGGGCATATTCGCCGTATTGCCGTGGCCAATGATGTGCCGCTGCTTTCTGCACCACCACTGGCACGTTCCTTGTATTACAACTGTGAACTGAATGAAGAAATTCCTGCGGGTTTGTTTCTGGCGGTGGCCCAGGTGCTGGCCTATGTTTATCAACTGAGACAGTACGAATTTAATGGGGGTGTTGCACCGGAATTTGATACCGATGTACCTATTCCTGATGATCTTAAACGAGATATTAAGTGATGAATTTTACTGAGCTGAGAGCCTTTGGGGAACGCCTGCTTCGATCCGGCCTGGGTGCGCCCATTCTGTTGATGATGATACTGGGTATGATGGTGATACCTTTGCCGCCATTTTTGCTGGATATCTTTTTCACCTTTAACATTTCATTGGCATTGGTGATTTTACTGGCAGCAGTGTATGTGAAACGGCCACTGGATTTTGAAGTTTTCCCTACCGTTATTTTAATAGCAACATTGTTGCGTCTCGCATTGAATATTGCCTCTACCCGCATTGTTTTGCTGGAAGGTCATACAGGTACCGATGCAGCAGGACAGGTGATTAAAGCATTTGGTGAATTTGTGGTGGGTGGTAATACGGCGGTGGGTCTGGTGATTTTCCTGATTCTGGTGATTATTAACTTTGTGGTGGTTACCAAGGGTGCCACACGGGTAGCAGAGGTGAGTGCCCGGTTTACTTTGGACTCCATGCCCGGCAAGCAAATGGCCATTGATGCAGATTTGAACGCGGGACTGATTAACCAGGAAGAAGCAAAGGCGCGGCGCGAAGAGGTCTCGCGTGAATCAGATTTTTACGGTTCCATGGATGGTGCGGGTAAATTTGTACGTGGTGATGCCATTGCCGGTATTTTGATTTTGGTGATTACTATTATCGGGGGTCTTTCCGTTGGCATGTTACAGCATGACATGGGGCTTGCGGATGCTACACACAATTATACTTTGCTGACCATTGGTGATGGTCTGGTGGCACAGATTCCCGCATTACTGTTATCGACCGCGGCGGGTTTGATGGTGACTCGTGCTTCGGTTTCCACAGACATGGGTGTGCAGGTGTTGTCGCAATTGTTCAGCAGCCCGCGCGCGCTGGCAATTACGGCTGCCATTCTCGGTGTCATGGGCCTGATTCCCGGTATGCCTAACCTGGTGTTTTTGTTGTTTTCTGCTGTGGCTGGCGGTGCTGCCTGGTGGGTGACAGGGCGCAATAAACGCATCGCCGCAGAACCGGTGGCTGCACCTGTAACGGAAGAGTCCAGTAATGAATCCCGCGAACTGAGCTGGGATGATGTGGAAGTAGTGGACATGATTGGCCTGGAAGTCGGTTATCGGTTGATTCCCATGGTGGATAAAAATCAGGGCGGGCAGTTAATGGGGCGCATTAAAGGTGTGCGCAAAAAACTTTCCCAGGAATTAGGTTTTCTGATTCCCTCGGTACACATTCGTGACAATCTTGATCTTTCCCCCAATGCTTATCGACTCTCACTCATGGGGGTACCGGTGGGTGAGGCCGAAATCCAACCGGAACATGATATGGCGATTAATCCCGGTCAGGTATTCGGCTCGATTCCAGGTACGGCCACCACAGACCCTGCCTTTGGTTTGGAGGCGGTATGGATCGAGGCTTCACAGCGTGATCAGGCACAAAGCCTGGGTTATACCGTGGTGGATGCCAGCACGGTGGTGGCGACGCACCTTAGTCATATTTTACAGAGCCATGCAGATGAATTACTGGGTCACGAGGAGGTGCAACAACTGTTAGACAAGTTAAGTAAATCCGCACCCAAACTGGTGGAGGATCTGGTACCCAAACAACTGTCATTGGCCACGGTATTAAAAGTATTACAGAGCCTGTTGCAGGAACATATTTCAATTCGTGACATGCGTACCATCGCCGAAACATTGGCGGAACATGCGCCTATTAGTCAAGACGCTGGCGTTTTAACGGCGGCTGTGCGCGTCGCGCTGGGGCGCTCAATTGTCCAGCAGATCAGTGGAATGGGGGCTGAACTGTCTGTTTTGACACTGGAACCATCGCTGGAACAGATATTGCATCAGACCTTGCAAGGTGGTGCAGAAGGTGCGGGCGGACTGGAACCGGGACTGGCAGAAAATCTGCACAAGTCATTGATTGAAGAGACTCAGCGTCAGGAAGCAGCAGGCCGCCCGGCAGTGTTATTGGTTTCACAAGCAGTAAGAACGCTGCTGGCACGCTTTGTCCGGCACAGTATTCCTGGATTACATGTGCTGGCATTTAATGAAATACCGGACAACAAGCAGGTCAAGATTATGGCCACGGTGGGTGGATAAGCTGGAAAGCTGGCCCGCTAACCAGAAGTAGCAGTTTTAACGAGGTGTGCGGGATGAAGATAAAACGCTTTTTTGCGAAAGAGATGCGTCACGGTATTCGTCAGGTACGGGATACGCTGGGCGCGGACGCCGTAATTCTTTCCAATGTACAGGTTGATGGCGGTATCGAAATTATTGCAGCCGTTGATTATGACGAATCATTATTGCAAGCAGATTCTGCCAGTGAAGACTTGCTGAACCGCACATCATCACCGGCAATACATAAAAACGGGATGGTTTCATCCAGGATGAAAACGCATACAGGGAGTAATTTTACTCTGGCGGCGCAAAGTGACCGGGAGCTTGCTGTGGATACGGTGAAACTGAATACGGCGACACTGCTGGATTTAAAGCGCTCTGCAATGCAGGACAGTGCGTCCTCCCCTGGAGAAATTCCCCGTCCTCCCAAAGCTTCCACTCCCGCTTCAACACCCGTCAATACAGAAAAACCGGCACGTAAACCGGTATCAAGCAAGGCGGAAGAAAAGATTCAATGGTCGCAGGACCCGGCCATCCTGGAATTAAAAAATGAACTGAGTGATATGCGTGAACTGTTGGAGCAACAACTCTCCGGACTGGCATGGAGTGATTTGAGCCGACGTGATCCGTTACGGGCAAAACTGACCCGCTGTTTGCTGGAGCTGGGATTAAGCCCGACAATGTGTGAACAAGTGGCCAATGCAGCCGGTGAACACAAGGATAAGGATTTTGATCATGCCTGGCACCATGCCCTGGCTGTTTTATCGCATGGTCTTCCTGTGGAAAGTACCGATATTCTTGAACAGGGAGGTGTCGTGGCTCTGGTAGGTGCAACCGGCGTGGGTAAAACCACCACCATTGCCAAACTTGCCGCACGTTATGCATTGAAACATGGCAGTGCAAGCGTGGCCATGGTGACGACAGATGGTTATCGCATTGCCGCACATGAACAGTTGCGCACTTATGGTCGCATTCTGGATATTCCGGTACGCATTGCCAACACCCATGCAGAATTAGTGGAAGCACTTAAATTACTGTCGGATCGTGCTTTGGTGTTAGTGGATACCGCAGGTATGAGTCAGCGTGATATGCGCTTGTCACAACAGTTTCAAATGATCAAAAACAGTACGCCAGGTATTAAAACGTATTTAGTGCTATCAGCAACAACACATCGTGCAGGTTTACGCGAAATTGCCAAAGCCTTTAGTGAAATAAACCTGGACGGCTGCATTCTTACCAAGCTGGATGAAACAACCAGCCTGGGGGGGGCGTTGTCAGCCGTGATGGAACACAGCATTCCGGTAACTTATGTCAGCGATGGTCAGCGGGTACCGGAAGATATCCATATAGCACGAGGACACAGTCTGATAAATCGTGCGGTACTGATTGCACAGGAAACCAGTCAGGCACTGAAGCAGGAATCCTTAAATTTAGCGTTTAGCGGGATGGTGGCAAATGCTCATGGCTGAAACAATTGATCAGGCAACGGGACTTCGTCGAATGGCGAAACCGCGTCCGGTGCAAGTGATCGCAGTAACCAGCGGTAAAGGTGGCGTGGGTAAAACCAACGTGTCCGTCAATATGGGCGTGTGTATGGCCAGTCAGGGAAAAGACGTGATGTTAATGGATGCAGATCTGGGCCTGGCCAATGTGGATGTCATGCTGGGCCTGCATACCCAATACGATTTATCACACGTCATGTCGGGTGAACGTACACTGGAAGAAGTGATGTGTACCGGACCACAAGGCATGCGTGTGGTACCAGCATCATCCGGTATTCAGGCAATGTCAGAATTGAGTACCGCAGAACATGCGGGCGTTATCAGCGCCTTTAGTGAAATCAGTTATGCCCCGGATGTGTTAATTGTGGATACGGCGGCAGGTATCTCAGATAACGTGGTGACTTTTTCGCGCGCAGCACAGGAAGTGGTGGTGGTGGTCTGTGATGAACCGGCTTCTATTACCGATGCTTACGCCTTGATCAAGTTACTCAATCGAGAATACAGCATTTATCGTTTTCGTATTGTGGCCAATATGGTGAGCGGTACACAGGAAGGCCGGGCGCTGTACAGAAAAATTCTTAAAGTAACAGATCGTTATCTGGATGCCGCCCTGGATTTTATGGGTGTTGTTCCTTATGACGAATATTTGCGTAAGGCAATACAAAAACAACGAGCAGTGGTTGAAGCTTTCCCCCGCAGTAAATCGGCATTGGCATTCAAGAAGCTCGCCAGCAAAGCCGATAGTTGGCCAGTACCGGCAAATGCTGGCGGTCAATTGGAATTTTTCGTGGAACGGCTAATTATGGCCAGTCAGCAAGAAACAGGAGCGTCGATATGAGTGGAGCGGTCATGTATGCCGAGGCGGAAGCCTATAACCTGCCTCTTAATCAAAGTGATGATTTTGATTCACAGGTCAAACAATATGCGCCATTGGTAAAGCGCATTGCCTATCATTTGATGTCTCGTCTGCCGCCCAGTGTGCAGCAGGATGACCTCATTCAGGCAGGCATGATTGGCTTGCTGGAAGCATTGAAGAATTATGATGCTACGCAAGGTGCCAGTTTTCAGACCTATGCCCGTATACGAATTCGCGGTTCCATGCTGGACGAAATTCGTAAAAATGATTGGGCGCCACGTTCGGTACATCGCAAGGCCAGAATGGTGGCCGAAGTGGTACGGAATATTGAAAATGCCACAGGACGTGATGCCCGTGATCAGGAAATAGCGCAAGAGCTGGATGTGTCCCTGGAGGATTATCATCGCCTGTTGCAGGAAGCCAGTGGTCATCGTGTTTTCAGTTATGAAGAGCTGGATGTGGAATCACATGGTGGTGCTGAAACGCTGACACAGAAAGTAAAAGGTCCGCTGGAAGGGCTTCAGTCAGCCGACTTTAAAAGCAGCCTGGCAGATGCCATTGCCGGTTTGCCGGAGCGTGAACGTCTGGTGATGACCTTGTATTACGACGAAGAACTGAACCTGCGTGAAATTGGCTCAATTCTGGGTGTGAGTGAATCGCGGGTATGTCAGATTCACAGTCAGGCGGTGATTCGTTTGCAGTCACGTATGACGCAATGGACCAGTGCTGACTAACGGGCTGTTATTTTTTTCAATGTTTATTGAACGGACAGGTAAGCGGAGGATGTTTTGAATAAAGAAATGAAAATTCTCATTGTGGATGACTTCTCCACAATGCGACGGATTATTAAAAACCTGTTGCGTGACCTGGGATACACCAATACACAGGAAGCAGATGATGGTCTTACCGCATTGCCAGTACTGCAAGGCGGTGGTTTCGATTTTCTGGTGACGGACTGGAATATGCCCGGCATGCAGGGTATCGATCTGCTCAAGGCGGTGCGCGCAGATGCAAGCCTGGCCAGCCTGCCAGTGTTAATGGTCACTGCGGAACAAAAGCGCGAGCAAATCGTGGAAGCGGCTGAAGCCGGTGTCAATGGTTATATTGTCAAACCTTTTACGGCGCAAACGCTGAAAGAAAAAATCGATAAAATCTTTGAACGCATTGAAGCAGGGAGCTAATCATGGCTGGCAACGCACAGGAAAGTATTGTAGAGGAGGATGGCAGCATTCTCGCGCATGCAGAAGAAATGGTACGCGCCATAAAAGAGGGTGATGAAGAGCAGATTAAAAGTATGCTTGAGTATATTTCCCTGGCGCGTGAAGGCGGGCTGTACAACGAGGTTGGGAAAATGGCCCGGCAGTTACACGATGCCATGGACACTTTCTGTCAGGAAACACGTATTGATGAACTGGCGGAAGATGCGATTCCTGATGCACGTACACGCCTTCGTCATGTCATTACCCTGACACAAAACTCAGCTGATCGCTCGTTAACCGCAGTGGAAAATACGCTGCCAAAATGCGATTCACTATCCGGCCGTATCGATGAGCTGGGTAAATCCTGGCAGAATTTTAAAAAACGTGAAATGTCGGTTGAGCAATTTCGCGAATTAAGTACCAGTCTGGAAGTGTTTTTTGTGGAGGCGGAAAAAGAAACGGGTGATATTCGTAATGGGTTAAATGAAATCATGATGGCCCAGGATTTTCAAGATTTAACCGGGCAGATTATTACCCGTGTTATCGAGCTGGTGGAAGAGGTTGAAGGAAACCTGGTGGATCTGGTGCGTTTGACGGGTGAAAGACTGGTTAACCCATATGAGAAAAAAGAAAAAACTGAAAAGTCAGGTGTTGAAGCAGAAGGCCCGCAAGTGCCAGGCGCTGCTTCCAAAACAGCCGTGAGCGGTCAGGACGAAGTCGATGACTTATTGTCGAGTCTTGGTTTTTGATTGTGCAAACAGAAGAGTTGAAACTCGATTATGTCAATGGATGAAGATCAAGAATTATTGCAGGATTTCCTGGTCGAGGCTGGTGAAATACTTGAACTGCTGAACGAGCAGCTGGTTGACCTTGAGCAACGCCCGAAAGATTCGGAATTACTCAATGCTGTCTTTCGCGGATTTCATACCATCAAAGGGGGGGCTAGTTTTTTGAGTCTCACAGCACTGGTTGATATTTGTCATCGTGCCGAAGATGTATTCAATGCCTTGCGTAATGGTGAGAGAGATGTTGATGCAAATTTAATGGATGTCATTCTTCCCGTCGTGGATGTGGTGAATGAGCAGTTTGACGAAATCCGTACTGGCCAGGAGCCAACCCCCGCAGCCCCCGAGTTATTGGCACAGCTGGAAGGCCTGCTTTTGAGCAATGCGGCTGAAGCTGAGCCTGCCGCAGCGGCTACGCCAGAAGCGGCAGAAACGGTATCTGATGGGGATGCCGATGCAGAATTTGAAGCTATTATTGATGCCGCACAAAATGCGAAACACACACAAGATAAACCTGCCGGCAACGCCGAAGAAATTTCCGAAGCTGAATTTGAGGCATTACTGGATCAATTGCATGGTGAGGGAAAACATGCAGCTGTGTCATCAGACAACCCCATTGGTACAACAACTGCTACAAACTCCGCTAATACAACAGAAAAAGCAAAGAAAAATGATTCATCCGACATGATTACTGATGATGAGTTTGAAGCATTATTAGATCAATTACAGGGTACTGGTACACCGGCTGCGGGACAAGCGGAAAATAAAGCTGTCGAAAAAATACCGGAACAGAAAAAAGCGACTGTTCACGTTGTCAAGAAAACGGAACCCAAAAAAGCGAAAGTGTCCGCAACGGTTAAAGAAGCGCCCGCGCAACAGGCAGAGACCACCGTTCGGGTAGATACTAAACGGCTTGATGAGATCATGAACATGGTGGGTGAGCTGGTTTTGGTGCGCAATCGTGTGGCAACACTGGGTCTGGCTGCCCATGACGACGAAATGGCAAAAGTGGTTTCTAATCTTGACGTAGTGACCGCTGATCTGCAATCCGCGATTATGAAAACGCGCATGCAGCCCATTAAAAAAGTGTTTGGACGCTTTCCCCGTGTCGTGCGTGACCTTGCCCGTACGCTCAAAAAAGAAGTCAATCTTGAAATGCAGGGGGAAGATACTGACCTTGATAAAAACCTTGTTGAAGCTTTAGCAGACCCGCTGGTTCATTTGGTGCGTAATGCTGTTGATCATGGTATTGAAACACCGGAACAACGCGAAGCCGCTGGAAAGCCGCGTGCAGGTACAGTGATATTAACAGCAGAACAGGAGGGTGATCATATCCTGTTGCTGATTCAGGATGATGGCAAAGGGATGAATCCTGATAATTTGCGTAATGCTGCGGTGGAAAAAGGCATGATGGATGCTGAAACAGCGGCACGCCTTGAAGACAAGGAATGTTTTAACCTGATATTTGCACCAGGGTTTTCCACCAAACAGGAAATTTCTGATGTGTCGGGACGCGGCGTGGGTATGGATGTCGTCAAGACACGTATCGAACAACTGAATGGCACCGCAGAAATTGATTCGGAAGAAGGGCGTGGCAGTATTATTCGCATTCAGGTGCCACTAACACTGGCTATTATGCCGACATTAATGGTGAAGCTGGATACGCAAATATTTGCCCTGCCATTGGCCAGCGTTAATGAAATATTTCATCTTGATTTAACCCGCACCAATACGGTGGATGGTCAGCTGGTAGTGATGGTGCGGGATAAGGCATTGCCTTTGTTTTATTTACGCCGCTGGCTGGTGGCTGGTGCGGTATATGATGAATTGCCCGAAGAGGGGCATGTGGTGGTGGTGAGCATTGGAGCACAACGTGTGGGGTTTGTGGTTGATAAATTAATTGGTCAGGAAGAGGTTGTAATCAAACCATTGGGTGCATTATTGCATGGGATGAAAGGGCTTGCCGGGGCAACCATTACCGGTGATGGAAAAATTTCTTTGATTCTGGATCTTCCCGGTTTGATGCATACCTATACCGGTAAAAAGTAATAACCAGTAAAAATTAATGTTACCCCATCCTGTACTGGAAGAAACAATACAATACAAATGTGGAGAAATAATTAATGGCTGTCCGTGTATTAGTGGTGGATGATTCACGATTTTTCCGCCGCCGTGTGACGGAAATGCTGGAAGCTGATCCACAGATAAAAGTCATTGACAGTGCTGAAAATGGTGTGGAAGCAGTCAGTAAAGCATCACGCCTGAAGCCGGATGTGATTACCATGGATGTGGAAATGCCGGTAATGGACGGTATTGCCGCAACACGAAAAATAATGGTGAGCCATCCAACAGCGATTTTGATGTTTTCCTCGCTGACCACAGATGGTGCGCGTGCGACATTGGATGCATTGGATGCCGGTGCTGTCGATTTTTTACCGAAGCGGTTTGAAGATATTTCCAATGACCGTGAAGAAGTTAAAAAACTTTTATGCGAACGGGTACGGGCTGTTGGGGAACGACGTAGTCCATCTCGTCCGGCAGTTGTCTCACGTCCGGTGTTTTCATCAACTCGTCCTGATGCGCCTGCGAGTAGTGCAGCCGCTACAGCCTCAAAAGCCTCCCCTGTTCGCACATCAATCAACAGTGTATTGAAAAAGGGGCTGACAAAACTGGTGGCTATTGGCACTTCCACGGGTGGACCGGTTGCCTTGCAAAATGTGTTGAAACAATTACCTGAAGATTTTCCCGTGCCTATTGTTTTGATTCAGCATATGCCCGCCAGTTTTACCCATGCCTTTGCTCAGCGATTGAATTCCACCTGCGCTATTAACGTGCGTGAAGCGCAGGACGGCGATTTTCTGGAGGCGGGGTTAGCCTTGTTGGCACCGGGGGGGCAACAAATGCGTATTGAAAAAAGAGCAGGGCGGGACATTGTGCGCATTACGGATAGTGAACCAGGCCAAAATTATAAACCGTGTGTGGATATTACCTTTACTTCCATTGCCAAATTATATCCTGGGAAATTGTTGGCCGTTGTATTAACGGGTATGGGTGCAGACGGCAGGGAAGGCGCAAAACTGATTAAGGAAGGAGGCTCGCCGATATGGGCACAAGATGAAGCATCCTGTGTGGTGTACGGAATGCCTGCGGCTGTAGTGGATGCCGGTATTGTGGATCAGATTTTGCCGTTAGATGATATCGGCAAGGCGTTAGCAGAAAAGGTGTAATGTGGATATTCTTAGTATCCTGGGTTTGATTATTGGTTTTGGTGCCATACTGGGCGGCCAATACCTGGAAGGTGGTCATGTTGGTTCGCTGATTAATGGCCCTGCCTGTCTGATCGTATTGGGTGGCACCGTGGGTGCAGTAATGCTGCAATCGCCTTTGCGGGTATTCATGATGTCACTCAAAATGGTTTTCTGGATTATATTTCCACCGAAACTGAAAAGTGAAGAAGCCATCGAGAAGATTATGGAATGGAGCAATATTGCCCGTAAAGAAGGACTTTTGGGTCTGGAGGATATTGCAGAAAATGAAAGCAATCCCTTTGCACAAAAAGGTTTACAGTTACTGGTGGATGGCAGTGAACCCGAAGTCATTCGCCGGGTTATGGAAGTTGAGCTGGATGCCAAGGAACATTATGGCAATGAAGCGGCAAAGGTGTTTGAAAATATGGGCGGATACAGTCCCACCATTGGTATTATTGGTGCGGTGATGGGCTTGATCCATGTTATGCAAAACCTGGCTGATCCATCAAAACTGGGTTCAGGGATTGCCACCGCATTTGTGGCTACTATTTATGGTGTGGGCTTGGCGAACCTGCTGTTTTTGCCCATGGCCGGAAAACTAAAGGCACAGGTATATGCACAATCCCAGCTTTATGAAATGATTGTCGAAGGTGTAATTTCTATTGCCGAAGGTGAGAATCCCCGTAATATTGAAACCAAGTTGCGAGGCTTCACCGGTTAGCATTTAATGGCTAACCGGTAATGTGGTTATTATGGCACGCAAAAAAAAACCGGAAGAACACGCTAATCACGAGCGCTGGCTGGTTTCCTATGCGGACTTTATTACGCTGTTATTTGCATTTTTCGTGGTGATGTATTCAATTTCCTCGGTGAATGAAGGTAAATATCGCGTATTATCCGATTCCATTTCTTCTGCGTTTAACCCATCACAAGCAGGGTTGCCGATCAAACTGAATAATCCGTTAAAACCGCCTATTGTTTCGCCTGCGGCGATGTCGTCAGCTGATTTTTCCACTACCCAAAATTTGTCAGCCTATGGTGGCGTTGAGGCGAGTAGAGAAGATAAAATAAACCTGCGCAAGATTGCTGCCCGTATTTCAAAAGATCTGGCACCTTTAATCGATGACAAACTGGTGAAGGTGAAAAAAAATGATTTATGGATAGAAATAGAAATCAAATCCAGTATTTTATTTGGCAGCGGCAAGGCATCATTACAGGCAACATCCCGCCCGGTGTTGCGTGATGTTGCAAAAGTATTAAGTGATTTTAACAATCAGATACAGGTCGAAGGATTTACAGATAATGTACCTATTGCGACGGAGAATTTTCGCTCTAACTGGGAACTTTCAGCGGCCCGTGCAGCCACTGTGGTGCATTTGTTTTCCCGTGCTGGCGTTAAGCCCTCACGTTTGTCTGCTGTGGGTTATGGTGAATTCAAACCGATAGCTGACAATACTACGGCAAAAGGACGGCAAGCGAACCGGCGTGTAAAAATCATTGTTTTGTCGGATGCCATTGCACGCAGAACCAGCCGCTCCGAGCAACTGGAAAAAACCATTGCGGCTAAACGAAAAATTAAAAATGCGCAATCCGGTGTTTCTGTAAATATACCTGCAAAGGGTCCGGCGCCCATTCATATTCTTTCACCTGTACGTCAATAAGCGACTTCGAGGGATTCTGCATTGAAAGTCTGGTCCGTCGCAAATCAAAAAGGAGGTGTGGGTAAAACCACTACCGTGGTCAGCCTGGGTGGTCTGCTGGCACGGCGAGGTTATCGTACATTGTTGCTGGACATGGACCCGCATGGCTCCATGTCTTCTTATTTTGGTCTGGATCCGGATCAAACTGATGCCAGTCTGTATCGCTTATTTCAGATCAAACAGTCAAAACTGACCGTGCCACCACGGCAACTTATCCATAAAACACGTTTTGATCACCTTTCATTGTTGCCCGCATCCACGGCCCTGGCCACGCTGGACCGCCAACTCAGTACCTCTGATGGTATGGGACTGGTAGTCAAACAGGCGTTGGATCTGTTGTCGGCAGAATATGATTTTGCGCTCATTGATTGTCCGCCATTGCTGGGTGTCCTGATGGTCAATGCACTGGCTGCTTGTGAACATCTGGTGATTCCCGTGCAAACTGAGTTTCTTGCCGTGAAAGGTCTGGAACGTATGGTGCGAACGCTGAGCATGATTGGTCGCGCTAAACATCGCGTACCGGAATATACCATTTTACCCACCATGTTTGATCGTCGCACCCGCGCTTCTGTCAGCACTTTACGGCATTTGCAGAACCGGTATGTTTCCTGTTTATGGCGTTCGGTGATTCCTATTGATACCGAATTCCGGGAAGCCAGTCGTACGGGTGTGCCTTTACCCATTCGATCACCCAACGACCGTGGCTCATTGGCCTATGAAGACCTGCTTGATGATTTGCTGACATCTGTGGCCCGGGGGCATCCATCGGTCGCGGCTGGCATTACTTAAAGCCATGGATAAGAAACCCTCTGAATTACATGCCCTGATGGAACCAGAACACGCTTTGGGTTTATATCTGGATGCCTTGCTGAATGAAACCACATTTGCTGTGGTGGATGATAAACAGGAAGGTTATGCCACTGAAAATGCAGCACTTGAAAGGGCATTGGAAAAAGCCACTGCACAGACATTTGAGCCTGAACCTGTAGATACAGAGCCAGGTTTGCTCACTCATATTGATGCATCACAAAAACAGGCCCGCATTGCAATACCCGATTGGGCACAAAACAGGTTTCAGTGTCTTAGCTTTCAGGTTGCCGGTGTCACACTGGCCGCACCACTGGAAAAATTAAATGGCATTGTTGAACTAACCGAAGAGATTACGGCGTTGCCGGGGTATGCCCCCTGGGTCATTGGCCTGTTACCCAATCGTGGACAAAATGTACAAGTGGTGGATGTGGCGCAAATCATTATGCCCGGTGAAAGTGATTTGGTGACGCAACCTGCTGTAGAAAGGATGAAATTTATTATCCTGCTGGAAGGCGGAAAATTTGGTCTGGCGGCAGACAGTATTTCCCAGGTGCTGAGCCTGGAAGCGGATGATGTGCGCTGGCGTGGTACACAAAGCAAACGGCCATGGTTGGCAGGTACGGTTATCAAGAAAATGTGTGCATTGCTGGAAATGGATCTGCTTTGTACACAGTTACGGGCGGGTCTGACTGTAAATACTGCCTGATACCGGGTGGTATGGTACGAATCATGCATTTATTTGAGTATCACGCCGCAAGTGACCAATAAATGACACTTAGTGCAATAAATCAAGCTAACTCATACGTTAAAGGTGAAGATCAATGAGCGCAACAGCGAGCAGTTCCAGAAAAAAGGTGGTCGAAGAAGCGTTGCGGTGGGTCACTTTCCGTCTGGAAAATGAAAAATACGGCATTAACGTCATGCAGGTACAGGAGGTATTACGCATTACCGAGATTGCACCCGTGCCGGGTGCGCCCAGTTATGTACTGGGTATCATCAACCTGCGGGGCAATGTGGTGACGGTGATTGATACACGCAGCCGTTTTGGTCTGGCATCAGTGGAAACGGATGATTCTTCACGGGTGGTGATTATCGAATCCGAAGAACAGGTAGTCGGTATTTTAGTGGACTCTGTAGCAGAGGTCGTGGATTTGCAACCCTCGGAAATTGAAACTGCACCGAATGTCGGCACGGAAGAAAGCGCAAAATTTATTCAAGGTGTCGCCAGTCATGATGGTGAATTATTGATTCTGGTGGACCTTAACAAGCTGCTCAGTGACGAAGAGTGGTCGGATATGATGTTTTGAACCACCTGTTTTGCGATATCAATATATAGTGCTGGTGCGAAAAATACGCGAGAGGTAACAAGTATGATTGCATTATCCTTTGAAGTTATTGCCAGTGTGGCATTGGTTGTCGGTTTGGTGGCACTGGTCTTTGCCTATTTCAAGAACACGCAATTACAGTTACAGATAAACGAACAACAAAACAGCTTGCATGCCTTACAGGCTGATGTCAGCGTCATGTGTTCCGGTGCGGTTAATCTGGGTGAGCATCTGGTGCATCTGGAACAACGCGCACATTTGTTGACACGACGTCAGGATCAATTGGAAATGAAAGAACCTGCAACACAAAGTTATCGCCAGGCCAGCAAGATGATGAAGAAGGGTGCCGAACTGGAAGAAGTGATTGCCGATTGTGGTATCGCACGCGGCGAGGCAGAACTGGTGGCACTGGCGCAACGCATTAAAAAGGCATCGTAGTTGATTGTTTTGCCAGGCCGCTGCAATGTGAATCAAGCGCTAAATTACCCTGTTAAAAACGATTACCCTACAGTTCGATCTGTTGTCTGTTTAGAGGATGAATCAAACCCCTCGGGTATTTTGCCATTTAAAATATAGGCAAAAGCAATAATTTCTGCAACAGCCGTGTAAAGTGCTTGCGGTATTTCATCACCCAAATTCAATTTTGATAACAGTGAAACCAGTGCGACATCTTCCTGCAAAGGAATGCCATGTTCTTTGGCTAAGGCAATAATTTGTTCTGCCAGTTCACCCGTGCCCTGCGCAGTGATACGGGGTGCTTCTTTGCCATCATAATGTAATGCTACGGCAGTGGCGGGTTTTTGGTTTTTCATGCTTTTTCATCCAGCAACGTATGTGGTAGATTTTCATCGGGCGATACGGAGTCCGGTGCTGTACCATGATGGGCCTTCAGCGCACCCACCGTGAGCCCGGCCTCCTGGTAACGGCTTTCTAAAATACTGAGATGCCGGTTGATCAATTCTGTGGTGGATGCATGTTCGGCCCAAAAACGGGTGCTGACGGTTTTGTCCGCGAGTGTGACGCGGGCCTGTACCGGGCCCAGTCCACAGAGTTCCAATGCCAGGGTGACTGTCCACAGTGCAGGTTTTTTCGACGTGCGTTGATTTTTTTCTTTTTCAATGCGCATCTGAATCAGGTCAATATGTTCACCACTGCGTACCGGTATCTCCATTATCCAGGCACGTTTACCCTCTTCTTCTGTCGCGCTGGATGCCAGTTGACTGAGTTGTAAACGTGCCAGTCCACTGCCTACATTCCGCAATAATTCGGCTAATACCTGTTGCAGGTTTACTTGCTGATTCGGTGCGGCCTGTATACCGGTTTGTGTATAAGCCAGGGTTTGGATGAGTGCCGCGTTTGTCGATACCGGCGGCATGTTTTTGCTGACATTCAGTAACGTCAGCAACAGGCTTAACAACCCCCCCTTAAAATCAATAGGAGTTGTTGTTCCTGATGTCGGTTGTTGCAGTATCTGCGCCAATCGGGCCTCCATAAATAACCCGGATTGCGCGACAGCCTGTTTTAATCCATCGCCGCTGCTGACGCTGCCATTATCGGGCAGTCGGTTTACCACTGTGCGTACCAGCTCGACTAAAGGTTGCGGTAGTGACGCAACTTGGCGGGTTGTTGGTGGAATAATGCCGGGAGATACGTTTGCTGCATGGTTTTTAACAATTGACGCCAGGTTGCTGAGCAAGGGAGGTAATGGAGTCTGCTGGGGCAGGGTGGTGCGCAGTGCCTGTGCAATGTGTGTATTGTTCGTTGATGTGGCCGGAAGTGCAGCAAGCGGCGTCGTCAATATTTTTAATGATGCAATGGCACCGGGGGTTACCACTTCCAGTTTGATCTGTTGGCCTGTGGATGCCGCTAAAGGTTGCGAAAGTTGTACGTTAGCACGATGACCGGCCAGTTCCAGTATGGCGCGGGTCTGATTAACATCGATTGCCCGGGTTAAATGGGCATTAAGTTGTTGGCCTGTTTGCAATTGACCCGGCAGATTACCCTGAGGTTGCAGGCTGATAGTGACAGGTCGCGCATCCGTATTGGTGATGACTTTTAACACTGTCGATACAGAAAGGCTGGATACCTCCAATTGCAGGGGTTGTCCGGGCTGAAGTGGAAACCGGGTCTGTGCAAGCAGCAAAGCACCATTGATATTAATCGTCGCCTGACCATTTTTTTGGCTGGAGACGGTTGTGGCATTGACCAGCTGGCCCACCTTCCAGGCATCCACGATAGCCTGTGGTGCCTTGGCCAGCAAGTCGGTATTGATAGCGTTCTGAATGCCGGTGATATTCATGAGTCAGCGACCATTTTTATTCGTACCGGGAAAAATAAGCTAAAAAAATCATAAAATCTGCCGACCTTTAGAGGGATTGCAGGCTGTAAACCGTCAACGTCAGCATCGTCATACTTTCACCCATATCGGACAACCATCAGGGGAACTGAATGCAGAGTAAGCAGCGTTGGTACACCCGCAGGGGCAAGCAGATTCGTGGCCCGTTTCCAGCGCCACAAATATCCCGTTTTATTTTGTTGGGTCGCATTCATGATACCGACGAGTTGAGCACGGATCAGCTTAACTGGCAAAAAGTATTGGACGTACCCGTATTGATCCCTGATGAATTAAAAGCCGACCTGAGTGATCCCAAGGCCCATGAAAAACTGATGATTGCCCGCATGCGTGAGGATGAACGCACTGCCCGTGATCGTCGTGATGAGTCGGAGGCAGGTAGTGCCATGCCGGAGCGGCGCAGTGGCGATAATGGGCGGCGTCAGGATGAAGAAGCCGCAATGTTGCGTCATCGTGAAATCAAAACGGCCATTGCTGAGGCCGCAGCACAGCGTAAACATCACTATTTTCTCCGTGGTGTATTGGCAACACTGTTTTTGGTCAGCATCATCAGTGCCGCATGGTATTTTCAACCCTGGCAGGAGCAGGAAAGTGCGGACTGCAATGCGCGACCACAGCCTTGGGTGAACTGGAATAATTGTCGGATGGAAGGTGTAAAGCTGGTCACCGCCGATTTGCGCGGGGCGCACCTGCGCAACGCCAACATGGGGGGTGCAGATTTACGAGGTGCTTATTTAGGCGGTGCGGATATTGCCTATACCAATCTGGTGGGAGCGAATCTGTCTGGTGCGGAGCTGGCTCAGGCTATTATGCTGGGAGCCACTATGCGCAACGCTGACCTGGCCGGAGCCAGTCTGAACAGCGCGAACCTTTCCTATGCTATTTTGCAGGGGGCCGATCTCACCAACGCCGATTTACGCGAAAGTGACTTGAGTAATGCTGATCTGAGTGGTGCAACATTGCGCACAAGCAAATTGGAAGGTGCCAGGCTTGATCATGCGATCTGGCTTGATGGCAGTGTTTGTGCCATCGGTTCGGTGGGTGCATGTAATACCAAATAGCCGGGTATTACTGTCGATCCTGTTTTTTCCATACACTGCCTTGTGTGGCAATGTACAAATCTTCAACTTTTTTTCTTGCCCAGGGTGTTTTGCGTAGAAATTTAAGGCTGGATTTTACCGAGGGGTCGCTGTTGAAACAGCGGATATCGATTTTCTTTCCCAATTCCTCCCAGCCATAATGTTTCACCAGACTCTTCACGAGAGCGTCCAGTGTCAGGCCATGCAGTGGATTATTGGCTTGGTGTTCGTTCATTTTTATCATTCAGGTGAAGGTCAGAGTCCAGGTTGAAGAATAATACAGGGCTAATGCGGGTTTTCCTGATCAAGGTTTGTTGTTTCCGCATTGTCTGATGCAGTTAATTCCAAATCTTTCTTCTTTTGTTGATACGCTTTTTCACGGAGAGCCTTGTCTTTTTTATTCTTTACATGTTGTTCAAAATCACGCTTGTTCCGCCTGGTCAGGTTCTCCAAGAAAGATGCCAGTTTTTTTTCACCCCATGCTTTAGCGTCAGCCTCAGTGGCAAAACCATCCTGGCTTGTTGATACCACGGTTTTTTTGGCAGTGACCCGTCGAATGATTTCAGCTGTCCAGTGTGTTTTTCCCTGTACTACCCGGTAATCGTATTTTTTGTTTGTTGTCATTGATGTAATGTCCGTAACGAGAGGTTAAAAACCCGAATTTTTAGATGGCCGTTATTTCAGGATAATGCACAGTATATACCCATCGCGTTTGAGATTAAGGAGCGTAAATACTGCGAATAGCAGGCACGATGGTCCTCAAACCGGATATAATCCCCCGGATGGACGAATTAACCACAGTACAGCGCGTGGCGGTATGGGCGTTACCGGTACTATTTGCAATTACCGTACACGAAGTGGCACACGGCTGGGTAGCGAAAAAGCTGGGTGATCCCACGGCGATGCTGCTGGGACGGTTGACGCTTAATCCCATTAAACACATTGACCCCATTGGTACAGTGGTAGTGCCGATTGCGTTAATGCTAATGGGCGGCTTTATTTTCGGCTGGGCCAAGCCAGTACCCGTCACCTGGGAAAACCTGAAGAACCCCAGACGTGATATGGCGCTGGTGGCCATTGCCGGACCACTTTCCAATTTACTGATGGCAATCCTGTGGGCGTTAATCATGAAGCTGGGTTTTGTGATTGCCGCCAGTATGCCATCGCTGGCCTGGCCACTGATCTACATGGGCGGTGCCGGTATTGCCATCAATGCCATTCTCATGCTGCTTAATTTATTGCCCATACCGCCGCTGGATGGTGGCCGGGTGCTGGCAGGCTTGTTGCCAGGGCCGTGGGCGTGGCAGCTGGGGCGTCTTGAACCCTATGGTTTGTTCATTCTGGTGGGCCTGTTGGCAACAGGTATGCTGGGCACTATTTTAGGGCCGCCGATGCGGCTGTTTGAAGGCCTGCTGCTTGGTCTGGCGGGTGTGGGGTAACAAACTTGCCCTGGGTTCCAGCCTGTGTTGGAACGACGTTTTTTACTCCTTCCCTCCTTGGGGGGAGTAAGGCCAGGGTGAGGGGGTGAACTGCACCGAAGTTGATTTCTGCACCCTCGACCCGTTTTTTTAGCCATAATTCGAATCCACCGATTTTAACGGGTGGAATATTTACATGTACTATTTTTGTTTGTTCGTTTTGAGAGGAGAAAATCTTGAGCTCGGTTCCAGGTCAGTATCAGCGGGTGTTATCAGGCATGCGGCCCACAGGGAAGCTACATCTTGGCCACTATCACGGCGTGTTGCAAAACTGGGTACGTTTGCAACATGAGTATGAATGTTTCTTTTTTGTGGCTGATTGGCATGCACTGACCACACATTACGACGATCCTTCGATAATTGGGGACAGTGTGTGGGAGATGGTTATTGACTGGCTGGCATCCGGGGTGAATCCTGGTTCGGCCAGATTGTTCATTCAGTCTCAGGTGCCGGAACATGCCGAGCTGCACTTGCTGTTGTCCATGATGACACCGATTTCCTGGCTGGAGCGGGTGCCGACATATAAGGACCAGCAAGAAGCACTGAAAGAAAAAGATCTGGCAACCTACGGTTTTCTAGGTTATCCGTTACTGCAAAGCGCAGACATCCTGATTTACAAGGCCGGACAGGTACCGGTGGGTGAGGATCAGGTGGCGCATGTGGAGCTGACCCGGGAAGTGGCACGCCGCTTCAATCATCTTTATGGCCGTGAGCGTGATTTTGAAGCAAAGGCCGAGGCCGCTATCAAAAAAATGGGCAAGAAAAATGCCAAACTTTACAATGAATTGAGACGTAAATTTCAGGAAAAAGGTGATCATGAAGCACTGGCAACAGCGCAGGCTTTGCTGGAATCCCAGAGCAACATCACGCTGGGTGACCGCGAACGGCTGTTTGGTTTTCTCGAAGGCGGCGGCAAAATTATTCTGCCGGAACCGCAGGCGCTGTTGACACAGGCCTCGAAAATGCCGGGATTGGATGGACAGAAAATGTCCAAATCTTACGGTAATACCATCCCGCTCCGCGAAGACCCCGAGGTGGTGGAAAAATCCCTGCGCACCATGCCCACAGACCCGGCACGGGTGCGCCGAACTGATCCCGGTGATCCCGGAAAATGCCCGGTGTGGCCGTTGCATGAAGTTTATTCCGACGATGATACCCGTAAATGGGTACAGGAAGGCTGTCGCTCTGCGAGCATCGGTTGTCTGGACTGCAAACAACCGATGATTGATGCCGTGCTCAAGGAACTGGCACCGATCCGTGAACGGGCCAAAGATTTTATTGAAGACCCTAAACTGGTGCGCAATATTATCGCCGAGGGTACTGAAGCGGCACGGGATGTGGCGCGGGACAGCCTGGAAGAGGTGCGTGCCGCCATGGGGTTGAATTACCGTTGAATGTTGTATGAAATGTGGATTAAGCTAAATCACCCTGTTAGTGCTTGCTCTACATTTAACGGTAAAGGGTGGGAAGGGAAATGAAAATCTAACGCAAAAACGCAGAGCTTTTTGTGGGCATAGCAAACAGGCTTTGATACAACGAATACTCCGGAGCAGTCGATTGTGTAAACATAAAGCATTTTCCCTGTGATCCCTGCACCTTTGCGTTAGGTTTTTCTTGTTTCATAAATCACCCGGTATTATTGAAGTATGAAAGTAGTATCGAGGAATCAGAAAAGACGTGGTAGAACCCGAAATCGAAATAATGACTAAGGAGTGACCGTTGTGAGCAATTCAGAAAACCTGTATTACGAATACAAAATGGAGATACATTTTCCGGCATTATTCACAGCATGTTTGGGCATGTCCCAAAAGACACCCGCTATGCTGAAACA